>JGI20151J14362_10000571_pt1 | contig 26916 bp, 18 predicted proteins | sample COG_01_FD_14362 | JGI IMG/M metagenome (IMG submission 14362)
AGAAGAAGATTTTTCGATGACGATGCTCTATGGTGCGACGAGAATATCGACTCATAGGAGTTCTTCGAATCGCACGAGCCTGAGTGGTGGTGTCGCGACGATGTCATCGTCGTCTTCTTCTTCTTCTTCTTCTTCCTCCTCCTTTTTTAGTAGCAGTCAAAATCGTCGTGCTCTATATATTCGCAAAAATAATAAACGTCTGAATTTGAAACCGAAAAGAACGAAGACGGCTTTGTTCTTCAACGAGTTGCCGTGGTTAGAAGATTTCGAAGACGACGAAGACGTCAAAAGAGGAACACAAAAAGAAGGAAACAGAACACAGTCGGACTGGCTGGACGCTTCGCAAGAACTCGATCTCTTCAACACGAAGAGCAGCAGGAGTACCATGTCGACGATGGAGGAAGACAAAGAGAGAAGACAAAGAAGACAAAGAAGACAAGTGAAAGAAGCAAAAATGAAAACAAATTCGTCCTTCTTCACCACCGCGGAGGAACAAGAACGGATTGATTTTTTATCCATCACGTCGGAGGAGTTCAGAAAGGCGCGAGCGTTCGTGGAACCAGAAGTGAAGAGCGGGTTCGCGAAGAATATCTTTGAAAGCGCGACGGAGATGAAAGAGATGATGGAAGAGGATGATGGAGGAGAAGACGAAGAAGCGCGAAACGTCAGAGCCGCGAACGAGGACGACGAACGAAGGAGAAGACGAAGAAGACGAGAGGAGGAAGAGAAACTCTCATCATCGAGTAAGAGCATTCCGTTCGTGATAAAGCAAGTCGTGAGAGCGTTTTCGTACGTTACGAATGCGATAGTGAACGCGTTAGAGTCCGTGGTACCGTATCAAGTACCTTTGACGGCAATTCGATGGAGCGTTTACGGCGTGTGGGCGCTGTTGGCGGTGTCCTCGGCGCAGAGATTTTTAGTTTTGTTAGCGTGTACTGGAGGAATGCTTTTACTTTTCGGTGCCTTGAATGCAGGTCTGAATGGTGTCGTGGGAGATGATTTCAATGAAGACAGATATGGAAGTAGCGATAGAAGCTCTAGAAGAAGAAGAAGAAGAAGAAAATCGTCGTCGGCAAACACGAAAGGAAGAGACTTTGACGCGAATAGAAAAGCGTACACGAGAGGCTCGCAATATCGCACGCGATCCAACCCGAGATGGGGAAAAGGAGAGAACAGAAAAGCGCCGTCCACTATGAACGACGAGTTGATGGATTTAGAAATTCCTTTCACAGATTTCGTGAGCGAAAACTTGAATCGAGCGGCGCAGTTTGGCGGCGACGCTTTGCGAGATTTGGGATTATCGTTTGATGAAGACGAAGAAAATTATTCTCGAGCGCGAAAGCCGACGAGAAAAGCAACAATAAAAACAAACAGTAGTCTCAAAATAGAGAACGACAACGATGGTGACGAAGGGTTCATCGACGTGACGCTCGAGAAACAGACGCAAGATTCGTCGAGCTTTACCGTCGGATACCGGGAATGGCTCGAGGAAAGCGGTACGAAGAACGTGAGCAGTAGTACCAAAGATATCCGCGCTTCTTCTACTCCAATAATAAGTAACACCGAAAAAGATGATGAAACTCTATCTGGCGATGGCATCAAAAACGACGAGTTTGTATTCAAACGCGAAGAAGAAAAAGAGGAAGAAAAGAAGGACGAAATGAAGGCGACAAGTGCGGCCTACGAAGCCGACACTATAAGTTACGACGACGAGGAAGACTACGACGACGATGAAATATTCTTCGACTATGCCGAGTACGACGAGGAAGAAAGAAATTACGACGAGAACAGTAGATTCAATACTGCGTTCATAGAAGAAGAAGACGATTTCATCGAACCCGTCGTCCGGCGTCTTCGTCAAAGTGCCGGTCAATCGTTCAATTGGTTCAACGAGTTTCTCACCGGTCGATTTTACGGAGCGTTTCAGGAAGACCGCGTGGAGGCGTTTTTGCCGCCTCTCGAAGAAGAAAAGGATGAAAAGGATGGCGAGTTTGTTGAACCACCAGAAGAGAACGACGACGACGTCTACAAAGAAGGAGGTCAAAAGGTTGGTCGTGCTACGCGATAAAAAAGTATAGTTTGTATTTCCGTGTTGTTGTGTGTCTTGTATGTATTTCTTACGGTTGGATGATGCTGTGTTTTGGATTTTTTGTTTCTTCTTTTTGTGTCTCCTTTTTCTCTTTGTCCTTCTTCTCTTCTGTCGTCGCCAAAAATTCCTTTCTTTTTGTTGTGAATAATGAAAAAGAGATCTCCTCGTCCCTTTTCAAACGAAGAGATCTCGTCTCTTTTTGGTTTTTTGTGGGGGCAACGTGTCCTTCATCCCTTACAAATTAGATATTATCTCTCACGAACATCATCATCATGTTTGCACTCACTACCCAATTTGCTGGCGTCCAAGTCGTCTCCAAGACGAATGCGCCGAAGAAATCGGTCAACAAAGTCGTTTCGGTGAGTTTTAAGGTTTTCTCGCGTGTAGTTTATCCTCCTCTTTCGCGAGAAAGATGACGACGCTCTCTGATGAATTTTCTTTTTTTCTTCCATTCTCCCGATGGATCATCTCTCCGTTGGATGATGAATGTGCGCGATGAGATGATTTCTCGATGTCATCTCCTTTACTAATACAAACTACCACTCATTTTCACATCATCAAACAGAACGGTTACACGATTGACACCGACAAGCGCAGACAAGCGTTAGAAGCGAAGAAGAAGGCGAACGCGGCGGCTGGCGAAGCGGCGAAAGCCAAGGCGAAGGCGTTGGCGGAAAAGAACAAAGCAGCGCAAGCCAAGGCTTTGGCCCAAAAGAAGATGCTCGCGGAACAAGCCAAGGCAAAAGCGGCGGCGGCCAAGCAAGCCTCCATGAAGTTGAACAAAACCGTCGGCGGTTCCTCCAAGTTCAAGAACTCCTTCACCCCGGCGCCGTCCGTCAAGGACCCGTTCGCCGAAAAGAAGTGGGGCGGCTTCTCCTTCAACCCGTTCGGCAAGAAGGACTAAGACGTATTTTTGTGTGTGATATAACGCGCTCGCACCTCTTGAGATTTTTTAATTACCATCATCATCTTATACGTTTTTCTATTACATCCATCTATATACTATCGACTTAACACCTGTGCGAGTTCTAACGCGACAGAACAGCCTTGTTCGAGGTGCACGGCGTGACCGGCGTTTTCGATTTCAATCGCCTCGATGTCGTTGCCACTTAATCGCACGGCTTTTTCAGCTATAGACGCAAACTTTTCGTCCAATTCGCCGTATATAAAAGTCACTCGAACATTCCTCTCATTCGTTTCCAGTTCATCCCACACGTGCTTTTGTTTTCCAACGCTCGCGTGTTCCAGAACGTTTGCGATTTCATCCTTTCTGTCTTCTCCAACGGACGTCGCGCGTTTCCATGCAACTTCTTCAATCGACATTCCATCCCTCGAGACGAGAGGTTTCCACATCGGCTGCTCGTACCATGTTGTACAAAATGAAAGCATTGACGGAGAGGTTCTCAGATTTTTAGCGAGCGCGGCGTCGCGCTCGCATCTAGTCTCTTTACTCACGTCGTCTCCAAGCATTCCGCACGTGCCGCTGAGCGAAATAACGGAAGAAATGCTGTTCTTCCATTCTTTCGACGACGAGAGAGAAAGCGAAAGCGCAACGCGAGCGCCTAGACTGTATCCAACTAGTGTAACATCTTCAATCTCCATCTTTTCAAGCAATGAGCGTAACGTATCCGATATCCCTTCGATGGAATACGTGGAACTTGTAGCGTCGGAATTTATAATCTCGGTTTTCGTTTCACCGTGTCCGGGAAGGTCGATAGCAACGCATCTGTGTCCGAGCGTCGCCAAAGACTTTGCAATTGGCGACCAGTCACTCTTATCGCCCATAAACCCGTGGAGAAAAAGGACAGTTTTCGAGGATGATGCGGTATCGGAAGGAAAGTATCCCTCCAAGCTAATGTCGTGTGTTACTCCTTCTTTTTCAACCATCACGTTGTATTGCTTTACTTCCACAGCAGCAGTAGCAGTAGTAGAAGGTGAAAAGTGAGATTGCGCCCATTTCGTTGCAACTTCCTTCTCGAAGGAATTGGGTTCGATACATACAGACGATGTTTCATTGATCGATTTTGATGGATTCAAGGTCTCGTCGACGAACCATCGTCCCGTGTCCAAGCCGTGAGAAATTACGCCCCCAGTAGAAGATTCCCCCAGTGTTTCTGCGATTTTTGCATTCATCGTCATCGCAACGGGAGATTCAAAAGCCGATGATATCACCGGGATTGCGCTCGTAAGCTCTAAGACGATGTCGCATATGTCCTTCGTAATCTCAACACCACCAATTATGGATGGTTTCAAAACAATCGCAGCACATCCCAACCGATTTCGGAGGATGCGTTTGTAAAAACTACTCGCGATATCCCCTGAAAAAGAAGCTTTATTGCGAGTCTTGATGAACGCATCAACGGTTTCATCCAAAGCATAAAAGATATTTGTATTAAAGAAGAACTCTTCCAGATCTTTTTCTGATTTTGTAGGCTCTTCAATAAATTGCAAGTTGACGTCGCGTAAGCGCTCGAGCTCTTTTCCAAACAAAATTGCGTCTTCCAAAGACCATGCTCTGTTTGCATCCGCTCGTATTTCAACATCAGCACCAAGAATGTCTCGGAAGGCTTTCAATCTCGTCGCGTCGCGCAGCACGTTCTCATCCCGACCAACCTTTACTTTCACGCATTTGTATGGACTTTCTTCAAACAGCCTTTTCAAATCTTTCGCGTTTTCCTCGTCAGATTTTCCTATATCGGGGTCGAACAAACAGTTTACGGAGACGTAATTGTTGGAAGTTTCGTGAACACTTTGCAGTGGATTTTGTGCAGACGTCGCGTTTGCTAGCGCGTTTAATACTGCTGTCTCTATGCAGAAGCGTACGCTCGGAAATAAGGATGCAAACGTATTCTCAGAGATACTGCTTTCAGCGAACCACTTTGCAAACTGGCCTCTCAGTGAAGTTACGGAAGCCGGGATGTTTTTGCCGAGAAGTTTTGACTCACAAAACACTTGCAGTTGTGCACCGGCTAACGCACACTCCGCCTCGTCATGCAAACCAGGAAGTGGAGAACACTCGCCGTACCCTACAGTCCCATCCCCAAGTTTCACCTCAAGTAAAAAGCCATGGCGGGATTTTTGCTCAGATTTGGTTGTATCCTTTGCTCGAAGAGGTTCATCGAAAGTGCTCACCGAGACGCTTTCAACAAATATTGAAGAGTCATTATTGATATCATTTTCCACTTTCAGAAAGTGCTCGACCGCAAGTACCGCTTGGCGTTGCGCTGATCTGTGCTCTTCTAAGTTCTGCGGTCTGGACGTCGTCACTTCAATCACGCGATGGCGTCCTTCACCGTAGCTCGTTGCAAGTTCATTCGAAAACGAGTGCATCGATCTAGGATGAGCAAATGCTACTCTGTTAGCTTCGCATAGCAAACGTCGACTGGTATCAGGGGGTGTGGCGAACAGCTTCTCGAAGGTTTCGCGTTCTACTTCATCGGATACTGGGAGAAAGCCGAAAATCCCTCCACCGCCGTTGTTCACAACAACAACAGTTACCGGAGGCTGACCGGGACGCTCGCGCAAGAAGAGTAAGCCGTTTGAATCGTGCTGGAAAGATACATCACCTATGAATAGTGTAACGGGTCGGTTCAAACCACAAGCGTAACCGGCAGCAGTTGATATGATACCGTCGATTCCAGAAGCGCCACGATTCGCAACGACCGGATTACCAAGTATCGAACTACTCTCATCCATAATATCTTCATCGAATTGTGAATACATTTTGATTCCAGTCAAAGCGTCAGCATCGCGAATTGGCATGGAGTTACCGAGAAACAATGCGGAAGACTTTGGCAACGCATTGCAAATTTCAGCCGCCACGGACATTTCTGTAATCCCATTTTGTTCATCCATCTTCAAAATGCGTCGCGAGAGTACATCTGACACGATTTCGCCACACGCAACGAATGTCTTTGCATAGTACTTTTGCTCGTCTGAGGGCGACGATAGTTCCGCTTTAAGTATTGCGCTCGCAAACACGTCCCTAGAACACTGGATGCGATGTGACACAACGTGACTGGGATCAAAATTCCGAGGAGAAGGATCTACGACTATGTAGGAGACGTTATCAGCAGCAGCTGCGTCGTCGACAAATTTACATAATCGCTTACTCACGATACGGGACCCAAGCTGAACAATGCAGTCGGGTGAAAATCTTTCGACAGCTTCTGCGGAACACAAGAGGTAATCGTAACATTTGACGACATTCAAGTCAGTGGGACTACCGTTGACGCCAACGCGCAAGCCAGAAGTAACATCAGCCAGAACGGCCCACCCGAGTACTTTAGCAGCCATGGCTGACATTAAAGCGTCTTTTGGGTTTGCAGAACCACCGATAATCAAAACACCGCGCTTGGATTCTTTCATTTGGTTCGCGGCGCTTTCAAAAACGGAGAAATCTTGAATCTCCAGAGAATCGTCCGAAATAGTATCCCCGCGCACTTTCTTTACCTCTTCTTTGATACTTTCCATCGTCGCTAACGACATTTTTTCACTCGCACCATCACTATTGTTGACATTGTTTTCAATCTTTTGCCTCGGTCCGAGAGGTTCGCGAAAAGGTAAGTTCACGTGCACCGGTCCAGGGTGAGCGACGTCAGTGGATTTACCGTACGCAACCCGAGCGATATTTCGAAACGTTTGAACTTGTTCATCATTCGTCTGCAAGTCTCCAGGAACAGGGGCATCGACAAAGTAACGTCGAAAGTTCTGAAATATGTCTATTTGATCGATTGTTTGGTTCGCCCCAGTATCTCTCAGCTCTTGCGGACGATCCGCTGTGAGATAAATTGCAGGAGTTTGCGATTCGTGCGCTTCGACAAAGCTAGGTAGTAAATTCGCTACTGCTGTACCAGAACTAACGATAATCGCGCACGGCTTACCGGCTCCTTTACCAAAACCTAAAGCATAAAACCCAAGGGAACGCTCGTCGATGCACACGACCACTTTCGCCGATGGGTGGTTTTCTGCTGCGAGAGCGAGAGGCGTGGAGCGAGAACCAGGAGCGATACAAAATAGCTGAACACCATTCAATACCAGCTCATCCACGAGCGCGTACGCCGCGCGAGCGTTTGGATTATTCGGAAAGTACGCTAAAGCTTTGATGTTCCTGATATTGTTCTGCAGTAACAGCGCTTCCATCGGTTTGGTTTTCAAATTCAATTCTTGCCACTCTGATTTTGCGTTTGCCGCCTTCACCACGCCCACTCCGGCAAAGAGATCTGCAACTTTATTATCACCATTATCACCGTTAGAAAGTAAGGCTGACCTGATGGCGACACAGAATTCGGCGCCTTCAGAATCAATCCAACCGAGTGGTCCAGCATATAAACCTCGGTCAAACGTCTCCGACTTTCGGACAGTTTGCATAGCAAGATCTCGCGGATATCCGCACACGGCAGGAGTAGGATGCAACGCGCTGATGACATCAGATTCGTCAACTTGCTCGTCGATCTTTGCACGAAAGCGCGCGTACAAATGCTGCACAGATACGTGGCGCAGAATTCCTTTTTCGAGCTCTTTGAATACTCCCGAATCGCCGTCACGCGCAATTTTTGCGAGCGATTTTCGAACATCTTCTCTCACGATGGCAAACTCTTCGTGCTCCTTCTCCGATAGAAGCATATCGTAGGCTAACGCAGCATCTTCACCAGGATCACTTCCTCTTGGTCGTGTACCAGCAACGGCTTCAGATTCGACCGATCGCGACGTAATATTTGACTTGAACAGTCGCTCTGGTGAAGATCCGATAAATGAAGTCCCACTCGGGTGCGTCAAAATGAATTGGTACGCGTCTGGATCCCGCCTCTGTAACGACTCAATCAATTCGCACTCAGATACGAACTCAGAAACATCCAAAGTAGTTTTCCTGGCCAAGACCACTTTGCGCAAACTCCTCTTCCCTGATGCATTTTCAGTTCGCTCGATAGCGTCGTCGTCGTCGTCGTCGTCATCATCACTCTCCCGGGGAGAATCGTCATCTGGCAGCTCTTGCAAAGTAACGCCCGTATTTTCTTCGTTTTCAATTTCGCTATCATCCCTGTTCTTACTGACGAGGTTTTCGAAAACATCCAATATGGACTCGTCCGCGTTAATTCCGCTCCTTCTTCCCATGTTTTTCAAGGCACTTCGCAATCGTTCGGCGCTTCCCATCGGAGCTTCTGCAAACGCATCTTCGTCGAATGAAGTCCCTAATAAGAGTTTTATATCATCTTCTTCATTTTCTCCTAAAGCGTTCATCTTTTCGATCGTTCCACTCACAACGTTCTGCCATGTTTCCTCATCCGGTGAAACTCTTTTACTCGAATTATTCGTCGATGGTGTTCTTGTTGTTGTTGTTGTTGCTGCTGTTTTTACTTCTTTTGCACTTGCTTTTAACGATGCCTCGATGGACTCTAAGCATTTCAAGCACTTCTTCACGGCTTCGTCCAACGTTTTTGCGCAACTTCCATCGTTTACAATCCCGTTGTCATCCCAGGAGATGTTTACGCCAACTTCCCCGCACGATATACTTTCAGACACATCCACGATTGGAATGAATACATACCTAGAACCAAAACACTCCCACTTATTACTGTCTACTTCTGCTGCTACTGAATGCGAAATAAAACTAGGATCGAATCGCCCGGCGCCAAACGCTTTCACGTTCTTCGATACTTTCAAAAATTCCCTCACGGCTCGTAAGCGCCTCTTGGTCAACAACGAATCGTCATCATCGATACCATTCGACGAAGGAATCGTTGAAGTCCACAAGCAACTCGCACCGATTGCCGCCATCGCACCTCTCGTGTCTTTTGCAAACTCCTCGTTCACTTCTTTGCCTTCTTCGCTTCCTCCTCCGCCGCCCCTTTTCGTTTCCTCTTCCTCCTCGCGCTTCTCTTGTCGCACCGGTTTCGGCGGCGGAGACCTCGGCGAAAAGTAAAACCTGGGCGTCGTATTCGTCCATCGCTCGAGTCTGTTTTCATCTCTTTCTTTTTCGTTCGGTGTTGTTGTCTTCGTCCCTTTGTTCATCGAGGACAAAAACTGCAGAGCGTTTGCGTCTCTGGGCACAAAACACCTAAACCGAAGCATTCCAGATTTGGAAGAACCCGCCGCGCTACCGCTGCTCGTCCTACCGCATTCGCTCTCTATCGTCTCGCGTAATCGTGCAATCGCTTTCTCAATCGTGTTTTCACTCGATACTTCCTGTAACCGAACAAACTCTAACCGTTTTTGTTGTTGTTGCCTTTGAGGAGGAGTATCTTCTCCTCCTCCTCCCATCAACTCATCGTCGAATGAAGACGTCGTCGTCGCGTTGTCCGAAGATATCGCGTTGTTCCGTGCGAATCCTCCTCTGGACGACGACGTAAACGACGACGGCACAAACGACGAGTTTGCTCTCTTTTGACGCTGTTTTAATGATGATGAGAAGAGGTGTTGTCGTCGCGAAAATCGAGAGGAAGTTTTCTTTTCTTTTCCTCCGTCATCGATGCTTCGCGGTACCGCGAAGCAGGAGCGACAGACCAGCAAACCCGTCGTCGTCGTCATCTCCTTCGAAAAAACGATGACGAGATGCTCTCTTCCTTTCTCCAAAACGAAATAATACGAGAAGAGAGAGAGAGAGGGAGAGAAGGAAAGGTTCTCTCTTGTCGCTCGTGAAGAGATGAATTTTTGAGGAAGCAGATAAGGAGAAAGGTGAAAGAATCAGAGAAAGAGACACACGAGAAACTACCATAAGACGAGAGAAAGGCAAAGAAAAGCGAGAGAGATAAATCGCGCGCATTTAAAGTATCAAACATCATAATCACAAAAATAGGTTCTATCATCTACCACTTACCCTTTCCGCGACCGCCTTTGCTAAACTTGCCGCCTCTTCCGCCGCCCCTGCCTCTTCCTCCTCCTCGTCCACCGGACCAGCGACCGCCGCCGCCGCCGCCGCCTTTCGTTCGGACTAAAGCTTGCAATTCCGGCGGTATCGCTTGGTCTGCGCCTTCCATAATCTGCACCAACTCTCTCGCTTGTTGCGAATCTTCTCTGGTGAACAGAGTGTGCGCGATGCCGGTTTTACCGGCGCGTCCGGTACGTCCGATTCTGTGGACGTAATCTTCAACCGCGCCGGGAAAATCGTAAATCAAAACCATAGCCACGCCAGGGATATCTAAACCTCTCGCCGCGACATCCGTGGCAACCAACACGTTTCCTCTTCCTTTACGAAAGTTGTCTAAAGATTTTTCGCGCTCGTGTTGGTCTTTATCGCCGTGAATGGCGCCGCAACTGTGGATGCCGCTTTGTCGCAACTTTCGATCGAGGAAATCGCACCGCCTTTTCGTTCCGCAAAACACAATGCACGTATCTTTCTCTTCCAACTCACCCATAGCTTGCATGCAGTTATCGAATTTCTCGTCTTCTGTGCACACTTGGACGATTTGCGTGATCATTTTATTCGCGGTGAGTTTCCCGGTGCCGCCTTCGCCGATGGACACTTGGATCGGTTTCGTCGTAAAGTTCGCGGCTATTTTCTGCACCGCTTTCGGCCAAGTCGCGGAGTAAAAGAGCGTCTGCCTCGCGTGCGGACACAGTTTGATGATTTTCTTAATTTGGGGTTCAAAACCCATATCCAACATGCGATCGGCTTCGTCTAAAACGACGTACGTCGCCGCGCTGGCGGAAACCGGCGCGGAAAATCCCGGCGGCGGGTCCAAGAAATCGTTGATTCTCCCCGGCGTCGCGACAACAATGTCCGCGCCACCTCTCAGCGCTCTCAACTGGTCGCCTTTAGCCGCTCCGCCGTAAAGAACGACGCATTTTGCTTTCACCGCCGGGCAAAACTTGGCGCACTCGTCGTTGATTTGAATCGCCAACTCTCTCGTAGGCGCCAAGACGATACTCGTCGGTTTCACCGCTCCTGGTTTCCACCGACCGTTGACGAGTTCCATCTCCGGTGCTTTCTGAGGTCCGCCGTTCTTTTTTATCCTCGTCAGTGCCGGTAACAAAAACGAGCACGTCTTCCCGCTCCCCGTTTTCGCAATCGCGACGATATCTCTCCCGGTTAACGCTATCGTCCAACTAAACGCCTGAATAGGCGTCGGTTTCTCGTACCCTTGCTTCTTCAACGCGGCTACAATTTCCATGGGGAATATTTCGTGACACTTCTCGAAGGATAAAATCGGGTTCGGCGCGTCTTTCGTGCTCACCGTGACGTGATGTTCCTTCACGTACGCTTTCACCTCTTCCTCGTCTGAAACTGACATTTTATTCGTCTTCTTCTTCTTGGATGAGAATATATCGTCGTCCTCTGAATCGACGACGGCGATATTCGCATCATTTCCGTCGTCGTCGTTCCCTTTCGACTTCTTTAACTTCTTTGCCTTCTTTTCCTTCTTTGACTTCTTTGACTTCCTCTTCTCATCATCATCATCATCATCATCATCTTCAGCCGCCGCCGCCAACTCTAATTTCCGTTTCTTATTCGCTTTCTTCTCCGCTTTCCTAATCTGTTTTGCCGCTCGTTTTTCTTCTTCCTCCGAAAAGGAAGATTTCAAAGCTTTTGTCAAAGCAGCGGCTTCGCCTTTGCCCATTATATAATGTTGTTGTCTTCTTCTTTGTCTTTGTCTTCTTCGGAACAAAGTTGTGTGGTGTGTGTGTGATAAAAAGTTTTTGGAGATGAAATAAAATTTTTTTTATTTTAATGAAGAAAAAGGTGTATTAAACTTATGCTGCTAAAATTTTCTCTCTTTTATCTATCATCTCCTAAAACTACGCGGCACACCCGATTCGCCGTGTTCTCTATCTCTATGACTAGTATTATTTTGAGTATTGTTATTGTTTCTCGTCGTCGTCGTCGTATAATTATTCGGCGAAGAATGAGGCCCCGACGAGGTGTTGTTGTTGTTTTCTTCCTTCCTTCCGGGAAACGTCATCTTTGGCAAGACGTATTTGTTGTTTTTATCGTCGAACCACGCGCTTCGAGGACCGAGCTTTTGTTCTCTCTTCCTGTCGAGCTCGTCCGTTTCCTCTCGAGATGGGATAGCTAAGGTGAATAAATCCGAGGCGGCGAGGACGCGCGCGTCGCCTTTCGCTTTCGCGGCTTCCTCGACCAAGACGCCGACGTGCATTCGTTCCTGGAAGAGCTCGTCTTCGGACGGTTCGTGGTCCGGTGGAGCCTCGTTATCTTCTTGGTCTTCTTCATCTTCTTCATGGTCGTCGTCGTCGTCATATTCGTATTTGCTGTTGCTCGGAGCTGAAGAAGAACTAGAGGCGGAAGTCCCGGAGTAGCGCGCGGAAAAGTGCGTCAAAACCAAAGTTCGAGCGTTGACCCTTTTGGCAAACGATCCCGCCATAGCCGACGTCGAGTGACCTTTGAATAAAGCTTCTTTCGCTCGCTCCGCGTTGAACGTGGACTCGTGGACGAGAACATCCGCGCCGTACGCCCATTTCGCGATGCCTTCTGAGCCGCACGTGTCGCCGAGCATGACGATTTTTCTTCCCGGTCTCGGCAATTCCATCGCCTCTTCCGGAGTGATGATCCTCCCAGGTTCTTTAGGAGACTCGACCGATTTTCCAGCTTTGAAATTTTTATACAAAGGGCTCGGGGGTAAACCTTGTTCAGTCAACCACTCGACTTTCATGTGCCCGTCGCGATCTTTCTCTTCGATGACGTACCCGAAACACGGGACCGGGTGTCGCAACGGCGCCGCGCGAATGCACACGTTCTCGTCCGCTAAAACAACCCAGGATGGCCACGCGTGTCGATTTTCTTCTTCCCACTCTCTCGCTTTATACCTCGGAAAACCGACGTGGTTCATGCCTTCTTGCGGCCAACAATCCCCAAAGACTAAATTACCTCGTTTCTTCCACGCGCAATCTTCGTTCACCGCGACGTGCGCCGGGACCTTACCGTTGCACTTCTCAAACTTTTCTCTCGACGGCGTGGTCAATTCCGTGACGATAATATCCGTCCCGAGTTGCGTTCTCGAGTACGTCATCGCGGCGTGTACGAACGCTTTTAAACCTGGTGGACCGGTAATCACGAGCGGTTCCTGATCCTTGAACGCGTCTCGAGGGCCTCGTCCGTTGTTCCCGTTTCTCTTCTTCTTTTCGTCTTTTTGCTTGTACGTTTCCGACCGACACGCGGAAATCGCGCACAATAAACCGGGTAAACCGAAAATGTGATCTCCGTGCATGTGCGTGATGAATATTCTAGAAATTTTACTCAACTTTACCCCGCATCGCATCATCTGGTGCTGCGTCGCCTCGCCGCAATCGAACAACCACACCTCGTCTTTCGTTCTCACCGCGGTCGCGCTCACGTTTCTCGAAAACGTCGGCGCACCCGAGGAAGTTCCTAACCACGTGATTTCTAATCCAGTGAACCCTTTCCCGTCCTCGCGATCTTTCGCGATGTCCAGTTCTAACCGTAAGTCCTCCGTCGCGAACGAGGCCGGAGACGCTTTCCCGTTCATGACGTTCCTTTTAATGACAACACCATTATTATTCGCACTATTCGCTGTTGCTTTTTCCGACGGTTGTTGTTGTTGTTGTTGCTGCTGCTGATGCTGTTGTTTAGGAGGAGAAGGAACTGAATCAACGGCTTCTTTTCCTTCTTCTGATAAATCTAATTCTTCTTCTTCTCTCAATAATCGTGCAATCAACTCTTGCTTTTTCCCGCTCACTTTTAACTTTCTTTTGGCTAACCGTTCTCTCAGTTCGGACACTTTCAACTTTTCTAACTTCTCCGCGCGATGAGTGCGAGTAGTGTTACCATCTTCTTCTGACGACGACGTCATCTTCGTCGTCGTCGTCGTCGAAGAAGAAGAAGACAAAGAAGAATGCGGTTGAGGATGGTGTTGGCGGCTCAACGTTCGTCTCGTTTTACTCGATGGGTAAAAATTCCTTCCGCGCGACGACGTAAACGTAAACGACGCGCTCGTACTCGCACGACTACTCGTAGTAGTACTACTCCTTTTGACGACGACGGAGAATACTACGCTTCGCATGATGATGATGATGATGTGTAATAATAATAATAAAAGAAAAGCAAAGTTTTGTGAAGGTTTCCTAGTAACGAAATTCTCTATTTTTTACTATTGAACAACTGACTAGTATTCGGATGTGAACGACTTCCGCGCGACACCATCGACTGACCATCATCTGTTATCACTCGTAAACGACACACACATTTCATCATCACCCAAATATGATTTCGTCGCATGCATTATTTTGCATCACACGTAGTATTGAGCGTACATTTGTGCAACGCTTAAAACCTTGCAACTTCACTTTACGTAAGTTTTGTTTGCGCGCGTCGCACACGCAAAGAGGTATCTCTCTTCTAAACGTCGTCGCGCGCGCGCTTTAATCACACATCATTATACACTATATATATACTCGTATTATTATAATTTAGGCCCGGTGATGCCTAAAAACTTCGTGTGCGTTCCGTACGCCACGACGGCTCCATTTTCGTCTCTTAACTCGCACTGGCTAAACCCCATAGTTTTCCCTAATCGTTTCGATATCGCTTCGACGGTGACGGTTGAATGCATTCGAGCACTTTTGACGCACGAGACGTGCAAATCCGTGGTCACGCCGCCACCTTTTTCGCTATTTTCATCGTCCACCAGTAACGCGCACGTGGTTAACACGTCCACTATTGTCGCTATGCACCCTCCGTGTAACGTTCCGAATCGATTGCATAAGGATTCGTGGACGTATAAGTCACATCTGATGCCGTTTTCTTCTAGAAGAGCTCTCATTTTGTTCTCCTCGTTCGATGATGATGATGATGATGATGATGATTTTCCTCGTGTGATTTGCGTCAAGTTCGAGCAGTGTAAAAGAGGTATCTTATCGAACGTGGTGTTTTGCGGGTGCGTGACGATGTCGAAAAACTTCATCGCTCGAACGAAACCCCGAGACGACGACGACATAGAGTCGTCTTCTGTGCGTGCGTGTGTTTCTTTGTTGTTTTGTCCACATTTACCACAAATTTACACGCACAAAAGAGACTCATTGTAGAAGAGATTGAGACACTTGCGTCGTCGTCAATTACTATTAACCTATAGTATATAGTAAGAGAGAGAGTGTGTACATAAGTGTTTCGTTGTGTTTTGTTGTGCGATTTGCGCCGACGAAAGAAGACTATTAAAGACAAAACAGAGAGAGAGAACGAGAGAGACATAATTGTGTGCTGGGGGTGATCATCGAAATCAATCGAATCATCATCATCCTCACCGAGTGTTAGGGACAGAGAGAGAGAAAGAAAGAAGAAGAAGAAGATATATATACATATATCCGTAGCGTAACTTAGATATACAACGTTGAAAAACACGTCCTACTCATCAGATTGAGTAAAAGTTTCAAAAGAGCTTTTTCTTGTTTCCGTCGTCGGTCGTTTTTTATATTTATTCTTTCGTTTCGTGGTAAACGCCGCCTCCTCCTCAAATCCTCAAAAATATTCGAGAGAGAACAACAGAAAGATTTTAGTAGTAAAAGAATAATAAGAAAGCAAATATGGCACCGTTATCAGAAACCGCGAAGAACTACAAAGACGCGTTGTCCGAACTGAAAATGAACAGCAAACCAATCATAACGAGTTTGACGATGTTAGCGACGGAAATAGCGAAAACGGACGACGACGAAGCGAAGACGGAAGCGAGGAATATCGCCAACGTGATTGAAACCAGAGTCGTGGAGAAAGCGAGAGATAGTCGAGTGGCGTTGGCGACTTTGTACGTGTTAGATTCGATCGCGAAGAATTGCCGAGACCCGTACGCGTCGGTGTTTGCGCCGCACGTGGCTGGGGTGTTTTTGACCTTGTTCGCGCAGACGGACGAAAAGACGAAACAATCGATGAAAAAATTATTGGGAACGTGGGAAACGCAAAACGTGTTTCCGAGAGAAGTTTTAGCGAGAATTCAAACGGACGTAGATTTGAGTGGGAACGCGCGAGTACCGCCGCCACCACCACCGATCGTGCACCAACACCAACAGAGAGTCGTACCGCCACCGCCGCCGATACTTATGATGGGACAACCGGCGGCGGCGCCACTGCAGCAGCAGCAGCAGCAATTTTTAGGACAACCGGCGCCGCTCGTAGCTGGTGGCATGCCGGTCGTTTTACCGGACTTGAGTGGGTTGTTGAACACGCTCAAAGCGCAACAAGCGCAATCTGTCGGAGGAGGATCTCATCAATCGTTGCAAGGTATCGTCGCCGCTGCGCCGCAGCACCACCACCACCGACCGGTGACGCCAGATTTCGCGAACGAAGACTTTGATTTCCTAGATGCCGAAGAAAGCTTGAAGAAGTTTAAGAGAGATCCAAAATCGATGAATAAGCGGCGCGAGTATTTAGTCAACGCGTTGTACGATGATTTACCGTTTAAATGCGCACAAACCGGACGTCGCTTCGCGTCGAAAGAGTCGTTGGATCAACACATGGATTGGTTACACGCGAAGAGAAGAAGGAAGAAATCCGGTCGCGCCTGTCGAGGATGGCACGTCTCGGCGAAGGAGTGGATTAAAGGAACGATTAAGATGGGTGAGGTGGACCCTGAATTCGCCGCGTTCGCCGCTGGAGAGAAGAAGAAGAAAGAAAACGCCGTAGGGATCGTCATCGATGAAAATTTAGATTTGAACGATTTGCCAAGCGTCCTGGCGATCGAGTCGCAGAAAAAGTGCGCGTTATCTGGAGAACCGTTCGAAACGTTTTGGAACGAAAAAGCGCAGGAATGGCACTATGGTAAAGCGGTGAAGTTGAAACGAGCGATTGGATCGAAGAAAGTTAAAGCTGGGGAAATTGCGTTGATTAGCGCCATCCCGAAGGAAGAGTTGGAGCCAGAACTCATCGAAGCCATCGCAAAGGCGCAGCCGAGAAACGCATCCACGAAAGGTGCAGTTTTACGCGAAAGTAAGCGCGCAAAGAAGTAAAAAGATGTACGAATGAATGCAGTGCGTAGCATGAGTAGTAATAAGTAGTAGTAATGTAGTAGTAGATAACTTTAATATAAAAAATAGTAGTAGTTTTTAAAAGCTGAACAAAAGAACAAGTAGTAGTAAAATTGACAAACGTCGTGGAACGCAAACAACAATTTTGAATCAAATAAGAATGAAAACAACAACAACAACAACAACGATAACATGATGAAACAAATCAAAACATGAAAACCGATAACAATGACCAACAACAATATAACATGACTGATGAGAACAAGAATCCAAGATCAAGCAAACAATAACTTTCAAATTTTGAGAGAGCTGAGTATGCGCGAAAAAACGCAAAACATCACTAACAACACAGGCACACGGGCACACACGCGCGACGTAAAATCCAAAACAAATTTCGAGAGAGCAATCGAAAAGAGAGAAGAAATGGTGGTGCGCACTTTTTTCTTTCTGCCGCTGCTGCTACTGCTATAAATACTGCTCTGTTGTTGCCCGCTCTAATCTAAATCATCTCTTCTAGTATTGTCAGTGTCCAAATAAACCATCATCACCATCATATCATCATCATCGTCATCATCATCATCGTCATCATCATTCAAAAAATTAAGCCCATTTCGTCTCGCCAGTTTTGCTATTGTAATAGTACGGCTTCCCTTCCGAGTAGTACGTCGCCCAATCGCTCGCCGCAGCCGCAGCAACCGCTTGCGGCTGTGAGGGGTCGTATTCTTGTTGTTGAGGAGCGGCGTAGACTTGTTGCTGCTGATAATATTGCTGATACTGTTGCATCAACTGTTGTTGTTGTTGCGGTTGTTGTTGTTGCGGCACTGCTGCACCGTACACTTGGGGAACCGCCGCTGCGCCGTAAACTTGCGCCGTTTGCGGGGCGCCACCGTATACGTTCACCGGTGCCGCCGCAGCCTGTTGTCCGTACGCCATGCCGTATTGTTGTTGCTGCTGTTGAGCGGCGTACATTCTCTGGCCGTTCGGGCCGAACGTTTGGTTCGCCTTCTCAATCGCTTCGTTCACTAATCGTTCGCACTCTTTTACGTTCGCCGCGGTACCAGTGATGACGCAAGTTACAGGTTGTTTCGATCGATCCATTTGTACGTCGCACCCGGTTCTATCGCGAAGCAATTTCACGTGCGCGCCGCCTTTACCGATGATTCTACCTTCGTGGCCTTGGGTCGGGATGATAATTCTCGTTTGGCCTTCCGGGATGATCGGGTTGATGTTACTACCACCTTCCTTAGCACCGCCTTGTTGCTGTCCGTACACGTTAGCAGCACCACCGTAATACCCGCCGTACACGCCACCTCCGGCGCCGCCGCCCATTTGCATAGCCGCGTATTGCGAAGGCGTCATCATTTGTTGCTGTTGCTGTTGATTTTGCATCCTTTGCATCCCGAACGTATCCGTCTCTAAAGCCATGGTTTCTAAAACCACCTGTCTCGCTCGAATAACGTCTATTCGTTTGCCTTGCACGTTACAGATGCCCGAACCTTTGACGACTTTCAAGTTTGCACCTGAGACGCGTTCGATGTCGCGAATCGTCGCGCCGCCTTTGCCAATCACTCGTCCTTCCTTTCCTGGGCACGGAATTTCAATCGCAACTTCTTGATCGTTCGGAATACCTCTCAACTCTTCCGGTAACGACTCCTCCTCGATGGAATACGCGTTCACGTTGGCGGCTGAAATCCCGTTCAACGTCTCGTGTTCCTTCAACACGGCGCCTTGTTGTATACTCGACGCCGGATGTCTGTCCGCGATTGACCCGGTCTCGCACACCTCTTGAATGATTTTCTTACACTCTTCCATTTCGCTGGTCGGACCTTTCACTGCGCACGTGCCGCTCTCCCGGTCGATTTTAATCGACGCTCGGAACCTCGCTTCGATGTATTTCAAAGTTTCCCCTTTCTTCCCAATCAAACGTCCTTCGTTGCCTTTGATGTACACCGTCATCGTGCAGTTTTCCGGGTTAAGCGGGTCCGCGATCAACGATTCCAACGTTTTTACATCTTTCTTTTCTTTATCGTTGTCTGAATCGTCGTCGTCGGAAAACTCTTTCTTTTCTTCTTCTTCTTCTTCTTCCTTCTTCGATTTCTTCTTCGCGATCGAAACTTTTTTCTTCTTCTTCTTCGTGTCTTCTTCTTCTCCGTCTTCTTCTTTTTCAGACACGGGTAAAGATGGCTCTTCTTCTTCTTCCGAAGACGCTTTCCTTTTCTTCGTCGTTTTCTCTTCTTTTCCTTCGTCTTCTTCTTTCATCATAAAGTCTTTCAATTTCGCCGCCAAAGTCGCTTTTAACTCTTTCTTCTCGTACGCGATTTCTTTCTCATCCAAAAACGCTTTCAACTTCGCCACGGTCAGTTTGTCGATCTCCGCTTCCGTCATTTTTGATGATGATGATGTTCCCGCCATTATTATTATTACGCAGTATTCTACGTTGTTCTTCTTTGTCGTTCTTTAGTATGAGCAAAGAAGCGCGTTTAAAACTACTCGCAGAAGGAAGAGATGCTTTTGTGACGATTAATTCTCAAGGGTGAAAGGAAAGCAACACGAATTGTTTAGGGTTACAGTTAAAAAATTTTTGTCCTTCTTCTCAAAATTCACAATCGACTCTTAGCGAGCAAAAATTTTCGCTCGTCCACGCTCTCGAGAAAAGCTCTTTGGTACATTTTTTTTCTTTTCCTTTCTTCTTCCTCTTGGTCTTGGTCTTCTTTTTCTACTAGTTTGCTTCTATTATGACTATTACTATTACGAATCATCGAAGAAGATGACAAAGAAGAAAACAAAACGTCGTTTGTTTTCATCAAAGACGAGGATTCAGACGACGACGCTAACGACGACGACGATGAATTTGAATTTTTCATCTCTAAAACGGCTTCGACTAAAAACCGACCAATCAACGCTCTCGTCCACTCGCACCCGGGTTCGTGCAATAACAAGTGTCCTTTCGTGTGCGTGAGTTTGACGAACTGTTTATTTGGGATGGATTTCAACGAGCGCGAGAACAAGCGTTCGGTGGACTGCGCGCACGTCGCCGCGTCCTTCTCGGCGTGCACGGCGAGTATGTTTCTCGTTATCCCATCGAGACGTCCACTTTCACTCGCTTTTTCCAATCCTTTCATCGCTTTCAAAATCTCGTTCCCGAACCTCGCTCGCGCTTTCCCCACGTAATTAAACGGATCTTCCTCAAACTCTCTCGCCGTGGCCGCGTCTTCGGTTAAACTCTGCATCGTCGTCGCCGGAACGACTTTCATATTCGGCGTCGCTTTTGCAATCACCTCCCCAACCATTGCCAAAGCTTTCTTCTGCGCGGTCCATTTCACGTTAATCGCCGGCGCGATTAAAACAATCGCGAAAAAGTAGTTTTTCGGATACGTCATCGCGCAACGCAACGCGAACAACCCGCCTAAAGACACACCGGCTAAAGCGATTGGAACTTTGCGTCCAAATCTCATCTGTGCGTACTCCACCACCGCTCGGAAATCTTCCACGCACTTTTCAAAACTTTCAATCTGGTGTTTTATCTCGCAGTCGTAATTGTCCGATTTGCCGTGTCCGATGTGATCGAACGAAACCGAGGCGATGTTGTAGTTTGCGCTCGCCCACAGGGAAAACGTTTCGGCAAATCTCGAGGAGTGTTCGTGTAACCCGTGGGAGAAAATAACCACACAATTTATTATATTTCTTTTTGTCTTTTTAGGCAAATCGGGGTGCGAACGAAGAGTTTTCGTTTCTTTTCGCCTCGTTCCAGGAAAAGGAAGTCTGACGACTCCGTAAAAGTCATCGCGTGTGTTCTTATTCTTATTCTTAAAAGTAGTAGTAGTAGTAGTAGTAGTAGTAGTAGTGTGAAGAGAAAATTCAGTTTTTAACGAACTCTTATATGAGAGATACGAAAAAAGAAAATTTAATTGACTGACACACTGAAAAGTCGTTGGTCTCTCCTTTCACGTTTAAGATACAAAACGACACAAACACACAAGTAGGAGTAATACTCTATAAGAGAACAATACTAATAAAATGGGCGCGGCGGAGTCGAGCACTTCCTCTCGTCCTCCTGGAACGATGTTGTTGGCGAAGGAGCAACCAGCGAAGTCAAAACGAACGAACAGAGGGCCGAAACGTAAGTGCGTTTTGCTTTTCGATGATGACGATGAAAATGATGCGTCACATTCATCAACGTTACTCTTAAATCGAAAAGACGTTCTGAGATTAGTGTGGAACCTACCGAAACGCTTGAGACTTACCTGGCGAAAACTGTTCGACACGAACACGGACGGTTTATCGTTCACTCGTTTACTCGAAAGTTTAACGAAGAACGAAGCGACATCGTTTTGTATCGCGGTGGAAACGAAAGAGAAAAAAGGAGAGATTTTTGGTGCCTTGATGGTCTTTCCCGAACGCGAAGGGTTGACACTGAACAAGACGGAGTGGCAAGGGTTAAGCGAGAGTTATCTGTTCACGTTTCCTCAAAAACAAGCGAACGTGAAAAGGCAACCGAAAAAGTTCTTGGCGAGTGCAAACACCGACGGTCATTATTGTTGGTGTTGTCGCGACATGGTCGCCTCGGAACGCTTTCCCAACGGGTTAGCGTTTGGAGGGAAAGAATATCCGATTAAACACTTCGCGATGCACATCGACGAACACATGGAGACACTGACGACGAGGAAAACTGGAGTGACGTACGAAGGGTGGGGATGTGAAGATTCAAACATTGAGAACGAAACGATGACGATTGAACGAGTGGAAGTGTGGCAGTGCGACGCCGAGGACGAGAGAGGCGAGAAGCCGAAGAAGAAAAACAACATCGTGGCAGAAATGGACGGGTCCGCCGCTGTGGCGGCGCAAAAAATGAAGATGAAAGGAGGAGAGAGTCACAAAAATGGTGATGGAGGTGTGTTATCGGAGAAACATCGCGAGGCGCGATTCTTGGCGACTGTTGGAAGCACGAAAATCGCATTAGAATAATAGATCCCAGAAGAAAAATAGATAAAACACGAGACGAGAGAGCGCGCGCGAAAAGAGTATATAGATACAACAAGAAGATTCTTTTTCAAATATAAAATTGATATTACATGTACAACAGTGTAGGTGGTAGAAAGTCTCGATACTAATGTTGCTCTCAACGACGGAACACACATTAATAATATTCTTCGTAATTATTAACAATTCAAACCGACAAACTCTTCGACAAACGTTTCCAGTTGCTTTTGCGCGGCTAAGTAGCTTTGCAACTGCAGTTGAATCGCCTCGTTCGCCGGTGAGCTTTTCAAAGCGGCTTCAAAAGTCGCTTTCGTGAACGAATCCGCCAAGGATTTGTCCACGTTCCTCGACCCAGCCGCGTTACGTACGTTGTCCGTCACGCCGCCGGCGGCGTTCGCGTTCAATTCTTTCAACACTCGCTCGTTGCACAAAATGTAATCGCACCCAGCCATAGCCCTCGCGTCTGCGGCGGATCGAATCGAAGCCGCTAAAATCTTACTCGGGCTCGCCACAGATTGAATGAAACTCTTCGTATCCTGCGCCAACGCCAAGGCATTTCCCCCGTACGAGTTGATTCTGGCGTAATAAATCTGAATCAAGCTCGCGTTGGCTTTCGCCGCCAACGCCGTTTGCTCCAAGCAATAACACAAGGTAGCGTGACACGGCACGCCTTTATTTTCCAACTGTCGCATCGCTTGCACGCCTTCCCACGTCGCTGGAATCTTGAACAAAAGCTTATTCGTCTCCACGTTCACCTCTCGAAACATCTTCATTAACCGTTCCGTCTTGCTCACGATGGCCTCCGCGCTCGACTTCTTCGCGTCCACCTCTACGCTCACTCTTCCGTCCACTCTGGCGGCAAACTTTGCCGCTAAATTCACCGTCGCTTTGTCGATGATTAACTCCAACTTCGCTTCTTTCGACATCGTCTCTCCTTCTTCTTTCTCTTTCGCGTAGACCAACGCGCCTTCCAAAGCGCCTTTATCGAAATTTTCCGCTTTTTGTATCGCGTGTAGTAAAATCGAGGGCGACACCGTCGCGGCTTGCGGGCCTAACATGCCGAACTCGTTTAACGCGGACTTTGTGTCGTATAAAACGGAGGAGACTTTTTGTAAATCCGAGAGTTCCGATTGGAGCACGGTAAATGGTGGTGATTCGTTTTCCGCGACCGCAGACAACCTTCTTCTCGTACTCATCGTGGAAAGATGATGAGACGAAGAATGCTGACTGGGAATATATATTTTTTTTCTCGGAATCAATCGTCTTTGCGCGTTAGTCGTAAATGGGGTCGTTGTTACGTTTCCCAACGGTCTCGGCGGACTTCTCGTCGCACCTTTTGGGGTTGTTGCGAACGAAAAGGAGGAGGTCGTGATGAGCTTTTGTTGATGAGCGATGAACATTTTTATTAAAGGTGTTCTTGTTGTTAATGTTGTTTGTTGTTAATGTAATGGAGACAAGTTGCCTTTTTACGAACGAGAAGAGGGAGAATTGAGATATTTTTTTCATTCAAGTGAATGTGCTTTTTGTTGTTAAAATTGAAAAACAGCTCCTCTCTCTTCTATCTAATTTGTTACATCTCTCCTCCTCTTTATTCTCAGTCTCCAACTTCTCTCTCTCTCTCTCTCTCTCTCTCTCTTCACCCTCTCTTCACCCTCTCTTCACCCTCTCTATGTATATAAATGAATGATCCGTATCATCATCTACTTCCTCTAAAAAAAAGCTACTACGCGTAAATTTTAAACAATGTAAAATTTAGTTGTCTTCTTGCTTTCTTTGCTCTTCGAGGATGGTCAACTTGATACCCTTGCCCTTCGGCAAAGAAACCATCGGCTTGTTGCCGGTACCAATGGCGAAAACGTTCGAGAATCGGGTGGCAAAGTTTTGGCCAGCGGCATCGGTCAAGTGGACGACTTCAAAGGAGCCCTTGTGCTTTTCGCGTCTGTTGACGATACCGACACGACCGGCGTTTCTACCACCGGTAACCATGCACAAAGCACCGGCGTCAAACTTGACAAAGTCGGTGATTTTGTTGGAAGCGATGTCAACCATGACGGAGTCACCTTCCTTGATCATAGGATCCGGGTATCGGATGGTTCTCGAGTCGTGCAACTGCACGCACGGAACGCCCTTGTCGCCCAACTTCTTCTTGATCACCTTGCACAACTTGTATTGCGCTTCAATACCGGTGATTCTGTGCACGACAAATCGACCTTTCTGGTCGTACATCAAACGGAAGTGTTCGTCCGTCTTTTCAATTTCGACAACGTCCATGATACCGCACGGATAGCACTTCTCCATTCGAATTTTACCGTCAACCTTGACCAAGCGTTGTTGAAGAATCGTCGTGACTTCCTTGTAGTTCAACGCGTACTTCAAACGGTTTCTCAAGATCAAGCACAACGGGAGGCATTCGCGAGACTTGTGCGGACCTAAATTTGTTTTACAGTAAAGAGAATGATAAAGAAGAGATGTCAGTTTACTTTCTTGAATTTTTTTTAGGAGTTAAAAAGAGAAACTTTGTGTTGACACAGAAGTCCTAAAGACGAGCTTTTGAGCGCCCACCAAGCGCAATCTGCGGCGCAATCATCGCGTCTCACACAGCCTTCTTCCGAACGATATAAACGATCAATCGCGCGATATTCGTTCGCTATGAACACTACGCCGTGCGAATGAAATGCTTTCAAACGAATCTCGTCGACGACATCCATATCTTCGCCGCCTTTTTGAGAAAAAATGCTCTTCCAAGGGGCACATTTTGCAGCTTTTGGTGGAAAACACATCTCTATAACGCGACGACAAAAGAAGAAGAAGAAAAGATCGCGCGTGCGAACGCCAAGAGAGAGATGCAACGCAACACTCGAACAGAAACACTCTTCGTGCGTGTAATTCCATCATCGTTTCTTTATCGTTCGCGCGTTCATCATCGCCAACAATCTCTTTTCCTCCTTTCTCTTTCGCGCTCATTCCATTTTACGCGTAATAAAAAGAAATCTAAGAACAACAAAAGCGACGTACCCGGTGCCGGCTTCGGCGCGAAAACGCCCGTCAGCTTATCCAACATCCACGATTTCGGCGCGTTTAAGCGCTTCAAGTGTTTCTTCGGACCTCGAACCATGATGAATAATATTAATGCGTGTTTACGAGGAGGATTTTATTGTGAGGGTCTTTCGTCTGTCGGCAAAAATTTCAACACAATTTTTAGGCGAGAAACGAGTGAAAAAATTCCAACATTTTCACACAAAAAGCGCTTCGAATAACGAAAACTCTATCTATCTATTACGACGACGATGATGACGACGACGACGACGACGATGCACCAACACCAAGGGATGATGACGACGACGACGACGACGATGCACCAACAACAACAACAACAACAACAACAAGGACGACGACCACAAAAAACGCGGCGCCTCTTTTTTTCTTCCGCAAACAAGAACAATCACAAGGCGGCGAATTTGTCGTCTTCTTCAATGTCTTCATCTTTGTCGAGCAGCGCTCTTTTCTGCCGTCGTCGTGCCAGGAGGCAATCGTCTTTCTCCTTAAAAGCGTCGACGTCGTACGATTCAGACGATGACAATGATGAGAGGAGAAGAAGGAAAAGGACGAGGATGAAGTCCGCCGCTGCTGATGGAAATACTAATCATAATAATAAGAACAACGAAAACAACAACAACAACAAGAACAACGAAAACAACGATGGATTTAAATCGGTGCAAGATATCGACGATTACATAATCAACCCGAAAGAAATCACCGATTTAATCGACTCGGACCCGTCCGTGTTGAAAGAAATCGAAAAGTTGAAAGAGGAGAGCAAAAAAGTCGCCTCGGAAGCCATCGAAAAGTTGAAAACGAGCAACGAGAACGAGTTGCGAGAGACGTTTCAGAAAACAACCGAGAGAGTCGTTTCCGCGCAATCAGAGGCAGAATCGGCGGCGATGGACGAGTTGAAGATTCAAGAGGAGAGGATGCGAAAAGCGGAGGAAAATTTACGCGCTATCGCGGAAGAGACGAAGCGATTGAGAGAGGAAGGAGAAGGAAAAGGGGGAGAAAACGAGGAAGAGAAGAGGGAAAGAAAAGATCGCGATCGGATTGAAAGCGCGAAAGTTGGTACCGTATCCGCCATTGGTGGCGTCCTCTTATCGTTGCCGTTAGCCTTGTCGCAATTTAGCGGGAACGCGTTTAATCAATTCGCCGACGTAGGCGCGACGGCGCTCTCGTGCGCGCTCTTCGGCATCGTGTATAGATACGCCGTTCGGGAAAACATCGACGATTTCCAACTGAAAGGCGGCGTCGTCGGTGCGTTTGGCTTAGTTCGAGGCGTCGGCCAAGCCGAGGTTTTCATGGACGTCGCTTCGAATAACGACGAGTTATCTTTCGCGGCGTTTGCGCAAGCGGCGGCGATTTGCGGCGAATCCGTTTTGGTCTTCTTGTTCGCCGGTTTGTGCGTGGAAGCGGCGATGACGCGCGAATTCATACTGAGAAAAAGCGGAAAAGAGTGATGATTATTGATTACTACTGATTACTACGCGTACTTTAAATTAAACGAATCTATATTTTATTTAATCTAACAACTGCCCTTCCAAAACCATCAGCTGCGCTTTCAACACTCGACACCTCTCCTCGGTGACTTTCTGCGCGCACCACAATTTCATCAACTCCTCGTCGTCTCTCATCTTTGCCTCTCTTTGCTTCCACAACATCTCGTGTTTCGATTTCGCCTCGCACTCCTCGTACGCGAATGACACTTTTTTCTTCTTTGTCTTCTTCTTCTTGCCCTTGCTTTCCTCGTGGTCGTTCTCGTTCTCGTTCTCGTCCTCCTCCTCTTCCTCCTCGACGACGCGTTTACACTTCTTCACCACTTTCTCCCAAAAGCTCTTCCTCGGTTTGTGAAAAATCAGTTCTTCTCTGTTCTCTAC
>JGI20151J14362_10000587_pt1 | contig 26627 bp, 17 predicted proteins | sample COG_01_FD_14362 | JGI IMG/M metagenome (IMG submission 14362)
CCGAGCTCCACTGCAGCAAGTGAGTCCATTCCTTCATCCATAAGGGAAGCGTCGGTAAGAATCTGTCTCCCGAGTGCATTTGTAACTGCTTCACTGACAATTTCGCGCAATTCATCACTACTGCGCTCTTCTCTACTGACTTCGTTGGAGATATGTTCCCCTCGAAGATCCGTTTCAGTATTCGGCTCGACTTTAGCACTCGTAAAGTCCTTCTCTTTCCCTGAGGTGTACTTGTTTCTTTCAAACTCACGTAGAACAGGTTTCTTATCACTTGCAATGAACGCAGGCCAACTGAAAGCGACACCTGTAAACACGCCAGAGAGCGGCATTGTGTGTTTGGTATGAAAGGAATGCANACTCTCAAAAAATGCATTATGTAGAACTGCAAGTCCGGCTTCAGGAGACACTACTCCAATTCCACTCAGCACTGCCCGATGGAGTGTAATCCCATTGCGAGCTGCCATTCCAGTATCTTCCCACGCACCCCATTGAAGTGAAACAACACTTTCACCTTTTGATCTGTTATACTGTGCAGATGCATCTAAAGCGGCATTCGCTGCACTGTAATTTACTTGACCTGCTCCGCCAAGAAGAGAAGAGACTGAAGAAAAGAGAACAGAGCAATTCGAACCTCGCTCAGCTCCAGCATAGTAATTTTGCACGTGGAAGGAACCAGTTGTTTTGGGAGACCACACTTGACGATGCGTATACATACTTTGCTTTGGGAGAACACAATCTCTAAGTATACCACCAGCATGTACAATACCAGCTAACTTTGGATAGTCGCTGTTTGAAATGATACCATGACTGGAGGCTCTAAAGATTTCTTCGCGTATGGAGACATCGCCACGAATGATATGGATAACGTGCGGCTGATGTGCTTTACTGAGAAGAAGATGGGGAGTAATATCATTGCGCCCGGAACGACTACTCAATACTGACTGATGGCCACCTGATTGCGAAAGCCATGAAGTGGTCATCAGACCAAGCCCACCTAAGCCACCAGTGATTAATACGTGAGATCTGGCTTCAGACATTGTGTGAGACGAAGTGCCCAAGACTTTATTGACCTTTGTATTGGATGCAGTATAATTTGGTTTTGCTACACAAGGTAATAAACGTTCCACACATGGCGTACCATGCTGATGAAGTCCACCAAAATCACAAGGAAAAGATGATCTCAACATACACTTCGTGGCAACAAGCGGGAGGTCTCCGGAACTCAGTGTTCCGCTCGAGTGACCCTCGTTTGCGGCTGCACGTGCTGCGCTCAAAATACTCAGATGCGAAGTTAGTAAAGACGTATCATGTGGAAAAGAAGCAACTGTACCAAAGTCAGAGCAGTTGCCTTGTGTATTTAAGTGCATATCACTATTTCGACGATCTCCGCACAGAGCAAAGTGCATCAGACCGGTAGCAACACTCACAATGCGACTTGAGATTGGACAGTGTTTTTTACTTGCATCCTGCATGTGGACAATTGTTGCTGAGTTCATGGCACAACGAGTAATATTACTATAACTTTTGTTTATATTGACCTGCGATAATTTAGATGCATAGCTGACACACGTACTCGCGAGATTTGTTTTTCTATACAATATCCGTGACTTCTTCATTAAAGAAACTTTTTTTGAATTTACCGACTTCGGATATGAAAGCACCCTGCTTTTCAGTGCAATTATACTCACACCAGATGTAGAGCTTTGAGCTATATTTGTATTATTAACACAAATGGTGAACTCACTAGATTTTTGGATGTGATCGAGATCATTCTTCAAATTTCTTGCACTCGCATAAAATTGGGCAGATGAGCGGAAATTTCCGAAATAAGTTACTTCTTCTATACTTGAAGGAACTTCAGTTTCATTATTTTTGGCTGGAACATTCGCAAATACTGCCTCTCTAATAACGTTTCTTCGAAGTATCCCAACGCATGCTTGGAAGGTAGAATCTAACGCTATAGGGTAAAGAGCATCTTTGATGTTTTTGCCGCAGACAACCTTAAGAAATGAACAACGAAGCTCAGATACCCAAGGAAAAAGCTTACTAATTGCAGTGAATATTTGTTTGGGTTGTGTTTGTGATTGGACAAAGCATGGCCGAATCGAGCGGCATTTCGAAAAACTTCGTGGCAAAATTTTTTTCTGCAATCCCATCCCCTCATCTATTCCAATAGAGATATCTCCTTTCAAATTAACAATGCACCTGAAATTGGTACTTTCTTTCAAAAGTAATGGAGCGCAGAAGACCACGTTCCCTAGATTAGATTGAAGGTCATTAGAGGAATATTGTGCACAGACTCTCACGCTCAGGTCCAAATGAAATGTTCCTGGAAATAAAATCTGGTCTAAAATTTTATGATCCCTGACAATCGCATCATATGATCTGGACTCAAATGAAAATGTAGTTGTCATCATTTCCAATTTGTGGTGTAGAGACGAATTTGAAATATATTGATCAAAGCATGGGATAATAGATTTCTTTTCGTATAAATAATATGAATTATGCTTGTTCGAGTTCCAGACAATCTTCTGAACATACGAAGAATTTGATGGCAAAGTTGATAGAATTGCACATGAATTCGTTCCTTGAAATGCGAATGATGTTATTATAGACGCGAGCATTCGGGTCGTTGCTCTAGTAATCAGAAACGAATTTGAACGGTAATATATTCCTTCAATACTACTTGAAGCCCCTCGACTATCAATTAATTTTTTGATATGCAAATTTAATTCTGACAGGTGCTTAATTTCTGGAGTGTTTTCATGAAATAAATTTTCGCAAGCAGTTGAAATACTACTTAATCCAGAAGCTGGCTCAGAATGACCATTAATAGACTTTTCTGCGGAGAATATAGCTGAAAAAGTCTTGTACTTGGTATGAAAGAGTGTATGATAAGATGATGATTCGATCGGATCACCAAGAGCAGTTCCAGTGCCATGCATCTGAACTTGCAGACTTTCTATTTTATCACACTCGATTGATGTAAAGGAAGAAAAGAGCAATTCACTTTGAGCGTTTCCATTAGGTGCGGTTAATCCATTTGAACGTCCATCCTGGTTTACCAGACCAGAAAGTATTCCAACTAATTTTCCAGTTGCCTTTCCATTTTGTTCAGTACACATTAAGGAACTACAACCTTCACTCCTTACATAACCATCTGCTTTCGAATCGAGTGTTTTACAGCGTCCATCAAAAGTAAGCATACCAGATGCAAGAAAATGCAAAGTAATAGAGGGAGATAGGAGCAAATTTACTCCACATACGAGTGAATTCATGTTAAAGCTATACGACATATTACGTATACCAACGGAAAGTGCAACAAGCGACGAGGAACAAGCTGTATCTACCGAAATTGTAGGCCCATTAAAATTGAAGTGATATGCAACTCTACCAGATATTACGCTTCCAGAGAATCCAGCCGCATTTAGAGCGGAATATTCCTGTAATCCAGTCTCTCGACACAATAATTCAAAGTCGTTCCAAGAGCAACCAACGTAAATTCCAGCTCTACTTTTTATATCAAGAGGTTTCTCAAGTCTCTTCGATCTAAAACAGAAGAATGTTTCTGCTGCAACCAGTAAAACGAGACGTTGTCGAGGCTCAACTGCAGAGTATTCGTGATTTGTTGCCCCAAACAGGCGGAAATCGAAATCATAAACATTCTGAATAATGTAAGCACCAAATCTAGGCAGCAGCCCTAATTGCTTATTTTGAAAAAATTCGGCATCCCACCTACTGAGTGGGGTTTGTTTTACACTATCCATATATCCAGTTTCCCTTACTTCATTTTCAGATCTCAGACACTTACTCATCACAGAAATAGTCATTTTTCTTTCTTTCGACACGAATTGCGAACTCTGAAATAGCCTTTTCTCGAATTCCCGTGGAAGGTTTGTATCTTCGCGTTTCTGTGCATTTTGTGTTTTCCGCTGAGAATTACTGAACGGATTTTGCAAATTAACGCAAGCCAAAAGTTGCTTCTCCAGCTTTTTGAAAACTTCATGCTCTACTTCATCGGTCGAGAAACAGTACATGCTGTTGAGTTATTTATTTTATTAGTCTTAAAACTCTATGATTTCTCGGGGATTAAATTGAAAGGCCTCACCTAGCGCATGCAGCTAAGAATGAAAAATAACAAAAAAAAATGCGTTTTTTCAAAATTAAAATCTTTTTCTGTCATTTTTTAGGGTTTTCCAAAAATAGTGCCAAGCAAAGTTTGCAAACTCCAAACTGCATCAAACTGACGACGTGCACATTGAGCACTTTAGTTGGTCCAGTTGGTCCAATATTATAGCAGTAGTTCACACGCAATTCGTAGGGAAGAGTAAAAGACTGAGCTTTCTGGCAGTCAGAAAACGAAATTCAAAATTCTTATATCTTATTACTCTCAAAATCTTTCAGTGGAATTCCCTAGCCTTCTATGCTTGGGCGCAACGCGCTTAGAGATAATAGTCAACTCCATTTTCAACTCGATACATTATAAGATTTTTCTAAAGTAAAAAAGTAAAGTTGAGTGTGAGAGAGAGGGGATCTCCAAGGAGACATCTTTAGAATATATAGAAAATTTATCGTTCAATCTTCTGCATAGTAGATTGAAGTTGTATTTTAAGATGGGTCGAGTTAAAACTGCTTTCATTGACAAAGAAAAAGCTGTTACATATAAGTTGATACCGACAGAATCCTCGTGTTCAGTTACTGGTGAACCTAAATCGGGCGATACTTCAGTATTGGTCAAATCAAAAAGTAAAACCGATGCTTCAGGTATCAATGACCTTCATGAGGGGTCAAAAGAACCTTTGGCTGCTACAAAGAGAATTGAGTTGCTTGGACTTGGTTTTATTGATGATGGATATGATTATACTCAGCATTTACGTACGATGCGCCAGTCGTCAGATGATTCTAGAAATAGTATTGCTTCATTTGTACGTGGGAACTCCGTTTCAACATCTGAAACTAGCTTGGAAAGACACAAGAAAGTATCTATTGATGATCTTGATGATTTAATGATTAAGATGAATGAAGTAGAAGTCAGTGAAAAAATAGATAATTTTGACAATTATATTGGGGATGATTTTTTTATTGAAGCAATGAAGAATACAGATCAAGAGAAATTGAGCAAAATGGAGCCTTCACAAAAAAGAAGCACAGAAAAAAAAGTAAAGAAAAAAGCACCATATATAAGAGGAAGCACTCCTTCTTCAAATGTTGCATCCAACTTTGAGCACATCTTTGCTCTTTATGGTACCAAAAATAGGGATTCTCATAGAGTGCCACAGTTGCATGGAGATATTGAACTTCCAAGTATTTTAAAGAAAAAAATTGATATTCTTGAGAGCGGGGAAGAGGTGAAGTGGCAGTACGAAATTATTGAGAACTCGAGGCCTAATTGTCTTGATTGCCCTGCAAACGACGTTGAATTCGTGAATAAAAGTGAGCAACGATTGAGAAAATGTTATGAAGTAAATAATCAAGTGCGCCTCACGAGTAAAAACGATAAAAACGACGACTTTACAGATGAGATAGGATTAAATAATGTCCCAGAGATTCTGGCGGATGGACGAGACGATTTGAAAAAAGAAAAAGGCTTGAAATTTGAGGATGGAAAAGAAGTACATTATGCCGCTGCAAATAGCCCAGCTTCAGTATCCGAGGTAAACTCAATAGAAGAGATGCAAAGCGAAATATGGAGGACAGATATAGGAAGAAAAGGCGAAACTCCGGAGGAAAAAAAAATACGCAAGCTCAGGGTAAAAGCTGGACGTAGAGATGCTCGGGCAGCAAAAAAAGAGCTTAAACATGCTTTCAAAAGTGCAAAAAAAATGAAATAGAGAATGAGTATGTATACAATGTACCTGTACCAGTACAGGGTACCAATGGTAGTAAAACTTTTATAAATATACCTTTTGATATCGTCAGAATTTTAGAATAACTTGTAATTCTTGTTTGTGAATCATGAGAGCATCTAGGGAGGTTAGAAGAAGGCGCTGAGCCTGAGCTTTATCGTTTTGGCAGGTTAGAGTGAGTTCCTTGTACTCATGCTGTGCTTTACCATTAAACACAAATTCCGGTAAAAGGAAAGAGCTTACATGTAATCTTTGTGCGATATGATCTTTTTTTTGCGCCAGATTTCTATTTATACTTTTAAGATCATTCACCTAATCGATGGTTTAGTAAATGATCAATAATTAGACGTTTTATAAGTGAGAACCTCTCCTTCCCTATCTTTTATTTTTGATAGAAGCTCTGCGACGAGTTGATCAATTTCTCCTCGTTGCTCTTGATAGCGAGTCTCTGAGTCAGATAGGAGGTATTCTTTTGACATAATTTCTTCTCGCCTGTAATTGTTTGATGTGATGTGAATGCCAGGACAAGTTTTAAGACAAACCTCTCTTTTGCCAATTTATGGCTACCATACAAGGCTTCGGTCATTTTAACGCTTTCTGCTTCAATGCTCCTTTTAAAATTCATGAGATCTTATTTTCAAATGTCTGAATGGATACACAAACCTTGACTGGTGTGCGCACGAGTTAAGAAATATATTAAAATCGGTAATGGGAGCAATATGATCGACTCCAAATTTTAATTTCTGAACTTAAATGTGAGGTAATAAGTAGTAACTCTCGAATATCTCACCGAAATCAGCAAGTCCAGCGTAAATGAAGTATACTTGATCTTCTTCAATTCATCAGGAAAGTGAGTGGAACTAGCTATTAACTTGACATGCTCTTGATACTTTTTCACTAGGGTTTGCAAATCTGTCCTGGTTGCTAAGCATGAGTCTGCACAAGATTTCAAATAATCGTGGGTCTTTTTTCTTTCAGCGATGATATTTTGAATAAGAAATGATTCTGGACAGTCGCTTTTGCTTTGGAACTATGCAAGAAAGAATTGAGGAATATGGAAATGGTAGTGAAATTAATGGGATTACCTCCGAGCTTCCATTTTTGTCCATCATGTGTGTTGATTCGATTATATGTTCGTTCTCCCGTAATTTATACGATAATTTTTCCTGTAAATATGAGTTTGAAAAAGGGAAGGAAGGTGAAATTATCTCTCAAAACCTCTCTCATCCAACGCCTACTCTGCAGGTCATCAATACTTGATTTCAGCATAGAAACTTGCTCTAAGTTACTAGCAATTGACTTGAAATACGTTTTTTTTCTATGCTCCAAAGCAAGCTGGATTGGAGAAGTAGATAAGTAAACACCCATATAAAATTGGCTACCTGTATCGGGCTATCCTAAATACATACCTTAACCTGATTTTGTTCCTTTATACTAGTAACAACTGGAATGAAATATCGCAAGCTTTTGTTCATTTCATCACATTCCTGAATTGATTGATTAATTACAAAATTTATTATACTTAACGTATTTTACCTTTGTACACTTGCTGATAGCGATTCTTGCGTGAGAGAGTTTTTTGTCACATGACTCTCGAAACGACTTGATCATCAAGTAATTATCAAAATCCACACCGCCAAGGAAACTCTGCTTTCATGACTGAGGAAAAACTACCTCGAAAAAAACTCCCATACCTTATACATCTGTAGCATTTTAAACGTAAAGAGTAAGTGAGCATCTTTTGTAACATCGCTCTATAAAACTTTATGAACACCTCAACTGTGAGATAAATAAATTATTTCACCTTCTCTTTAGACTTGTCTCGGTATAGTTGGGTGTCAATCAGCCATACCAACATAAAGACAAGATTTTTCCAGAGTTGATCCATATCAGAAAATGTGAGACTACACTTAAAAGGGTACTGCAATACTCTCATCAGAAATGGGACATCCTCCAACAGCTTATTTCCGAGCCTAATCTTCTCATCTAATGAGGTAAATATTGTCGGTAAAATACTATTTATTTCATTCAGATTTGGAATCTTTTCTTTTGAGTTCTCTTGCAAAAAAATTGGAACTTGGCCTTCTCTGAAGAGAAAGGTTTTGATTTTGCTGATACAACCGTACAAATAGACTACGTCTGAAGTGGGACGTGGGTCTTCGTTGAACTTTGCGCGTTGAGGGTGATAATCATATCGCCACGTTGCCTGGTATAAATGCATTTATATGCGCAGGCAAGGCGCCAATGAATCCAATAGAAGTTAGCCTAAAACTTCTGAAAGGTGCTAAAAATATGTAAATTGTTAGGGAAGAAAGCTTAATTTTGACAACTTTGATACCTTAAATCGACTTATACCGGTTGGATTAATGCAATAGGAAATGGAGAAAGGCGATGCTAATACCTTTCCAAACAGTGTTACGGTAGCGTACTCAAGATTCAAGTGCAAGATAGTTAGATGTTGCACGTTTTTTTTGGATATTTTGAAAATTTGAAAATTTGAATTTTTTTTTTCATTTTAAATTAGATTGTTCTAAAAATGAGTTGCTCGAGACCTCGACTCCTAGAGTATTCGAGGTTCTGATTTATTTATACGTCAACATTCATATATTGCTTCTTATGATCTGAGTGAACCGTGTTACTCCTTGCGAAAGGCAAGCGGTAGAGCTAATCTCCTCTGTACATTCTAGAGGTACTGAAAGCTTTTGGATGAAAAAAAATAATGTAGTGCTCCTTTCCGATTTCGGTCTGAAATAGAAAGTGCAAAAAATGTATAAACCTTTGGGTCGGAGTGGAGATAATATTAAGTCATGCTTACTCTCGCATCTAAGAAAAAAAAGAATTGCTCGAAATATCATGGGCATTATGGGCGAATCATTTCCTGTGCGACTATCAGCACTAAGATCAGATGCTTTATCAAATATTGTGAGCCGCAGGCACGGGCCTTCACAGTCTATTTCAGAATTCAATAGACAAAACACTGGTGTCTCCCACACAGACACAAATACGAAAGGTTCAAGCGCAATATCGAGCAATGGAGTAACTCATAATTACAATAGCGATTTAGCCTTTAATTATGTGGATCATATTGGAATTTATAGCCTAGTAATGGGGATTGTCATCGGTATTTTATTAGCTATCACTTTCACTTCCTTCCAAAAAATTCAGAGTAAAGAAGCAAATAAGAAGATGATCAACAGAGAAGTTCTTGCACACTTACGATCCTTGACTGAACCAGAAATCCAAAAGTTATTTGGTGCTTTTCCCGGTTGGTTGGCTGTTCAGGATCTCGAGAATGCTGGTTGGATAAATAAGGTTGTTGCAGCAGCTTGGCCATATCTTGATGAAGCAACAAGTAACGTCATTAGAAAAAGTTTAGATCCAATACTTCAATCCACGAGACCTACATTCTTGACGACACTCCAGTTTGAACGATTTAGTTTCGGTTCCGTTCCAGCGAAAATCAAAGCAGTCAAAGTCTATGAGACTGAGGATGAAGGAGCACTTGAGATTGACATCAAAGTTTTCTGGGCTGGAGATCCTGACGTTGTTCTTGGTATTCGTGCTGCACAAGATACACTCAATGTGCCCGTATCTCTAACTGAACTTCAGTGCAGTTTTACGTTAAGACTCATATTTGCGCCCTTAATCGGAGTATTTCCATGTTTTGGTGCGCTTACGATTGCTCTCATGGATGATCCACAACTTCAATTCGATTTGCGAGTAGTAGGTGGTGACATCACTGTGCTTCCAGGCCTCTCTCAACGATTGCGTTCATATATAACTGCATTGATAGCTTCTTATCTTGTATGGCCCCGGAGTATCACTGTGCCGATCCCAGGAACTGGATATTCGCTCCCAGCAACAAATAAGAGTAGGAGAAAATCTGTCCTGAAGGTAACCATATTGTCTTTTGAAAATTTTCCTAAAATCCCAGGAAATTTGATGCTGGAAGTGAATTGGCCAACGTTCTCCTCTAAAGCGGAATCAGAGCAAAAAAACTTAAAGATTATAGAAGGAAAAATAGGGGATAAACGAAAATTAAGATTTGCTGTGGAAGATCCAGAACGTCAGCTTCTTTGTATACGATGGTATGAAGAATCTGAATCTTTTGGACCTGATAGTTACACTGCATCTAAAGGAATAGTGACAAGTGAAGCCTCAGTTGTTTTGGCAGATTTATTTTGCAAAGAATATGGGTCTTCTAAGATGCTTGAAAGTGAAATCATAGTTGGAGTTCAATTGCAAAGTACTAACTTGGATACCAGATCTACTTCTGTGAAGGTAAGAGAAGCACAGTCGGGAAATTCAAGGCCGACAGTATTCAATCAAAACAGCTGGAATATGCTTAGGAAAAGTATAGTGAAGCGCTGGAATAGAAACACCGTGTCGACACAAAACGATATAAACGATAAAAGTAGAGAGACGGGTGTTAATGCCGAATCTCAGAGAAGGACAACAAGTTTTCAAGTTATCCAATTAGGATTAAGCTATGATAGTTGTGATGATGTTGAATGAGATATTTCATAGCTTTAATTCAAGGAAAGTTTCTTATAAAACATCCTTGAGCATTTATGGATTGTCTTAACATTATAAATTTCAAGGTCATGTCACAACCAGTATTTCATGAAAAACATTTTCCCGTTAACCGCCGGTCAAAACACTCTCTTGGTGTTTTTTTATTTATTAGTTTTGAAATGTATTTTCACGACCCAGACGCCAGAAGAAAATTTTCTCGCGTCCATATTCACCTTTTCATTCTTTTCATTTTGGAAGATTGGAACTCACCCCACAGTGGCCGAGCAGGTTAAGGACGTCGGCAAGTTACACTAGATTGCAATTTTGGTTATTCGCACCTTGAAAATTGGCTTGTGTATCTTTTGCCTTTTAACTGCGCGAATATGTTGACCTCAAGTGTCCCACGTGCGCTACTTGCAAGTAACGTGTTTATTCAGGATTCGCGACCGAGACGGCAAGTGCATAAGTACGTCTGCGCCGACAAGTACGAACAGCCTACTTTCACACACAAGCAACTGCAATTTGAGGGATCAGAGGTAAAATAGAATACTTTTTTGTACTTGTTTTCAGCATCTTTCTTATTTTAGCAAAATGCAACGAGGAGAAAATTACTTGGAATGATAACTGGTCTATGTGCATTTACACCATTTACAGCAGATGCATCTCCTGAGGTAAGACCTACTACTTATGTTAAATTACTACTTCTAATCTAAATTTGCTTATTTCGTCAAAATAGGAATCTAAAATGGTAAATATATGAATCACTTGCACGTACCTAGCTAGTATAAACTTACAATATTACTTTGGCTTTTACAGGTCGGAGCTTATCTCCGGGGTTCTGAATCAATTGTGTGTAATCTTGTATATTTACCTCCATATTCATCTTTTAAAATTTAAAATGTAGACGGATTTTGTTGATTTTGTTGCTGATAAATCAAGAACACCTGCTCTAAGGTAACAGCATATTTCTAGGCTCAATTACGTTCTTATATTATTGCAAGAGCTGGAGTTTTAAATCCATATTCTATCGCTCTGCCACTGGATTGGATTGAGGTTATTATAATTAAATGTACCAAGATTCATTTAAATGCTTTGTAGATTCCAGTGAGTAATGCAAGGAGTGGTAATTACTGCCAACCGCGCTGTGATGAAGTAACAGAATAAGAGTGTAAACCATTGAATCTAACATTATTTTAAAACAGGCTACGCTAGAAGTTCAGTTTGCTGAGAAAAATTCCGGAAGTGTGCAAATAATCATAATTCCAACGACGAAATTAATGATAACTAAAAAATTTCCTTCAATTGAGGAAGTTGGATCTCTCAGTGATGTTCTTAACGCAATATCACCATCAATCACAGGAAGGTACACTGATTTGCTAAACAGATTTGATACGTTTAAACATTTTTACAACCCTAATTTTATAGTGTCGCTATCGAAGATGAAGAAGTTGTAAACATGAGTACAGTTGATATTGAAAGCAAGACTTATTATGTGGTAAAATATTTTTTCTCTTTTTCTAAGAGTTGAAAGTCTTATATTTCAAACACAGTACGAAGCTCTCACGCCATTTGCAGAATCGGGACTTCATAATCTTGCGTGTGTAACAACAAATCAGGTGTGAATATTTAAAAAAACCTTCTTTGAGGAGTAATCTTTCTTGTCAAGAATTATATCATGATAGTTGCTTGTTCGGCAAGCGAGAAGCAGTGGAATACTTCCGAGCAGGTAAGAGCATGCAAAAATTTGTGGCATTCTAAAAATAAATAAATAAATAAATATAGGAGTTGAGGAAGATTGTAGGTTCTTTCCGTTCGCAGAGGGAATGAGAGGTCGCAGATGGAATGAGAGGCAACCCGGTTCTTTCTTCATTTTTTACAATGAAACTATCTATCGCAAAATATATCGCAAGTTATCTATCGCAAGTCAATGATCACACAAGCAATATTGTCTTGAGAACGACTACGCAGTGCCCTTTCCACAAGCGCAGAAGCAAGTTCATTCATTGTGATAGTTGGGTCTCTTTTCAACGTACTACTCACAAAAGTCACAGCTTGTGCACTATTCATCGTGTCCCAAATACCATCAGTGGCCAAAATTATGAACTCATCTTCTGCCATTAAACTAATTTCAAAAAAGTCTGGTGTTGCAACCACAGGTGGAAATTCCATGTTTGCTCTTAGTGCCTGTTTGTCTGAGCTCGCGCATAAATCATTTAAGAGTTCTTTTCTTCCTCCCTTGAACTCATAGTCTCCAAAAGCTCGACTCACTCCCAAGATTCCACATACTCTACCTTGAACAACCCATCCGCCTGAGGCATTGATCCGCTCAATCTCAGATCTTCCAGATTTTGAACTTCCGAGTGGACGATGATCCTGTGTCAATTCGATAGGTTTTCCATTTCGGGCCAATACAGCCCTGCTATCTCCTACGTTTGCACACATGAGGCAATTTTTATTGACAAAGCAAACTGTTGCCGTGCTTCCACTCCAACACTCCGGATCACCTAAGGTTGAGATGTGATCAATTAGTAAGCCATCTGCATATTGAAAAGCTTCTTTAAGCATGTGATCTGTGCATGAATATTCTGTGCTCCTCCCAAATTGTACTGCAGAGACCTTACTAAAAAATCTACCTAATATTCCGAAAAGAGACTCCCTCAAAAAAACTGAGCTTCCAACTCCGCCATGGCCATCGAAGACTCCAGCATATAGGAAGTCTGCGAACGGCTTTCCATTCTTTTCTTTAACGCACCACGTATCTTCCATATATTCCCGAGGTCCCTTGTTACTTGCAGCCCCCCAAGAAAATATTTTTTTCTTTCCTAAAACGCTCGGTGAAGACACACATAGAGGTGGGTCTTCGGACAACTTATCGGTGTTTTCAATTCTTCCAGTATTTTGGCTGAAACGCTTTCCTATGGCCGCACAAGTTCCAATCGCACCGAGGGCAATAATAAATTCAGGTTCCGCAAAATCACTAAGAGCACTGCACTTTATCTTCTGAAGCTTTTGAGCGCGCACCTGTCTTTCAATTGAAGTAGAGAACCGCATTCTCGGGCTACATTGTGTGAGCATGCTGTCCGTAAAGAATGTTTAACCCACTTCCACAGGTTCTCTTCCGTGTAAATATTATTATATATAATCAAATGATCGAATTCGTCCAGTTTCTTGAGATTCCGGCCTGAACAAGCGTGTTAGATATGAACTTTGCGACCTGCTTTCTTTTGCACAATTTTTTTTCCTCGTACTCTCTGAGTATCTCGTCTCTCACAGGCTGTACTTGATGAACTTTTCTTTTCCGAAGTTGGTCGTTTGGGGTGTGAGTGTCAAAAAAATTTGCAACCAGTGCGAACAAAGCAAATCGGAAACGCCTCCCTCAATCCGCATTACCCGACTTTTACTCTAGAATCGCATAAGAAAGGAAATTTCTAAGAAAGCTAGACTCGCGGATCTTCTTCTTCACTTAGTGTCTTAGAGAGTTGTGTACGCGTGCCTTATCCAAAGATATTGCTCGCCGAGCGATTAAAGGACGAGCAACACAAATTACTTAAGTACATTCTTATAACAATATCAAATAGCAAAAATATAAGTATTCGAAGAGTGTGATTTTTAAAAAGGATAGCCTGCTATACACCGCAAAGATACCATGAATATCTTCCGTTTTGGTAAGTAATTGTTACCTTCATAATAAAGATTTCCGCTTCATCTTCTAACTTCATGAATTCATAGCCGGTGATATGACTCACCTCCTCAGCATATTCGTACGTTTTGACTAAATTTCCAAAAGCTGTTTTTTCAAATTTTGTTATCATAGGTCCTCCTGTTGAAAATACATGCAACAAAGAACTGTGCGGGTGTGTCTTTAAAAACGCAAGAGCTGTATGGGATCATATTTATGTCTCGTTATCTCGATTTGTTCTTTTCGTTCATTAGTATTTACAATACGGTCATGAAACTATTTTTTATAAGTAGTAGCTGCTGCATCATTTGGTATATGCGGTTTCATCGAGTAGTGCGCCAAACTTATGATAAGGAACAAGATACTTTTCGTGTTATATTCCTAATAATGCCGTGTTTAATTCTCGCGCTGGTGATTAACCATGATTTTACGATTCCCGAAATTCTGTGGACTTTCTCAATTTATCTGGAAGCAGTTGCAATTTTGCCACAGTTGGTGTTACTTCAGCGCACCAAAAATGTAGACACGCTCACAGGAAACTATGTATTTCTATTGGGCGGATACAGAGCTCTTTACTTATTGAATTGGATATATCGATTCTTTACAGAATCTGGCTACCGCCAATGGATCGTATGGTGTAGTGGTGTCGTTCAGACTGCGATATACTGCGATTTCTTTTATTATTATATACAGTCTTGGCGTAAGAATGAAAGGTTATCATTACCTAGTTAAGAAAGGTTGCTACCAGTATGAATGAGCTACGAAAAAAATCAGAAAGAGGAAATGCTTGAGAACAATCAGTGACTGATCGATACGTAAATGGTAGAAAGACTTTGGAATGAAATTACAAGATGCAAAGATGGACATTTTAAATTAAATGGATAGTTCCCTCACTCACAAGGAGACGGTTGTTTTCCTAGAGTTCGAAGCTTGATTTAGGATAAGTTGTAAGAGATTTTCAATACCTGCATATTTTTTATAATCTCTTCTGTTTCCCCATCGTTCAAGTCACAGCTTCTGCCCAGTCCCAAAACTGATTCTAGTTCGATGGTTTCCCTCCGATGGATGAGACTAATAAGTAAAAAAATAACTCTTTTACAATTAAAGAATAATTAAAAGACTCACCATCTGAACTTTTCTTCAAAAGTTGTTCTTCTTTCATCACGATTTTTCACTAAGATTTAGAATTTTCAGAATTTTGGAGTCTTCATGGTTAAAAGCTGTAAACGTACTTCCCGTATCCAATCTAGTTACATCATTGAAGGAGGCGGCGTTTTTTAAATCTTCAGCTTCGATTGCATGTCTAACTATCTCAACTGCCGCCATGGCATCCATCCTCTCAACTTTTCCTGAAAGACGCATTTTAGCATGAGCAGTTGAAAGGCGAATCAACGTTTCCAGCGTTCTAGCAGTAATAGGAATGCTTCTTCTATTCCTCATGTCATCAGCCTGCTTCAATCTTTAGATGGTGCATAAAAATAATGAGCACACATCCTATACCTTGCTACTTCGCCAGAGTGAATATTGTTCGGCAATAAAACTTTCTGCGCTTATGCAGAGTTCCGGTCCGACGTTTAAATATTTTCTATGTATATAGTGTAGATATTTTTGCAAGGAGCGCCGGGAGAGAAGTTCACTTTTCGAAGCAAAACCTTCTTTGCCTTTCCTTTGATACATAAAATCTTCCTGATTAAACACGTAAGTATTCTTTCACAGTTCCAGCAAAAAAGTATGGTATCTCTTACATCTTCATGTGCACACTCGCTGTCTACACTATCCATCAGGGGAACAATTCTAGTCGAATGCAAGTTGAGTACGTGCGTAGAAATTTTCCTGTCAATCTGAAAGGACTAAATCAAAGAACAAAGATGAATGAAATGTATTTGTATACCTCAGGATTAGAATTATCAAGAACGATGAAGAGCATATCAAATCTCGACAGCAGGGAATCTGGAAGGTTTATGTTTCGAGTAACTCCCTGGCTGTGATCATAATTGCCATAAATAGGATTTGCTGCCGCCAACACACTACACCTCGCGTTCAGGGAGGCATGTATGCCAGCCTAAAAAATGCTCATTATGGCCAAACACATTTATATCCGAGTGGCATACCTTTGCAATTGTGACAGTCTGCTGCTCCATGACTTCATGAATTGCAACTCGATCTGCATCACTCATTTTATCAAACTCGTCAATGCAAACAACGCCTTTATCCGCAAGCACCATTGCACCAGCCTACACTTAAAATCATTGATCATTCATGAGTATTTCGAAAATATACCTCAAGCCTGCGCTCTCCAGTTTCTTGATCGGTCGTTACAGCAGCTGTCAAACCTACACCAGATGAACCTCGTCCAGTTGTACTGCGCATAAAAATTATTCAAAACATTCGACTACGTAAAAGAATGAGAAAACCTGATGGCATACGGTGCAACTCGCATTACACAGCGTAGAAGCTGTGACTTAGCAACAGATGGATCCCCAACCAATAGACAATTGATATCTCCCCGAATATGAGCACCATTATGCAAATTTTTCTCAGTACCACCGAGTAACAATAGAATGAGAGCCTGTTTTAAAGTCTACAGCAAAGCATAATGAAACGCCTGCAGAATATGAACAAAGAGCGCACCTCGTGTCCACAAACTGAAGGGGCCAATGATCTACCCAATAGTTCTAGTAATTGCTCAGCAGCCATATTCTTGAGTTTCTTCATTGCTTCGATATCCTATTGAATGATCAGAACATAGGAAAGCGTTAAAAAATCAAAAAACCTTTTCTGATAATGTTGGACGTGATACTTCCTTATTAAGTTGTCGAACATTTAATGCGATCAAGGCAGTGCGGAATATACCTGAATTTATCGTTGTGGTTGGAATGGCCTTTCAAAATCTTTAGCATGGCAATCATTCCTCGAAAATTCGATACCTTGTAAATTCCAATAACGTTGACTCTATCTCCCGGCTTACACTTATCTACCAAGTCTCGTTCTAGTACTACATCGACTGATCTTGGTAGCTGACCTAAGTTGCAAAGTTCAGATGGGTTCTTGTCATGTGAATATCATACCTGCAGGAGCGTTTTCTGGCATTTCCTGAATTGTAATACTTTGGTTGTCGCGGTATACGCTGAATTCTCGTCCATACTCTGTGATCAGAATATGTCCATCTTTATCTCTACCATTTTTGTTTGGGATAAAATATTGGAAGTTGAAAATAAAAACGTACCTGGTACGATATGTCCTTAAATTAGTTTTCCCATAAATTTCAGTGAAATCCGGGTAGGAATCACGAGTTAACTCTCTATATGTCATTGTGTATAAGGTTTACACTTCGTGTAAATTATTCATACTTACTTTGTCTCGGTGCAATATTGCGAGCTTTGCACCATTTTAGGCCGGACCATGGAGCCTGATATTTAATTGAAATTTGTTATAATAGAAAATTACAAGAACATGCTTCATACATTTTGTCACAATGCCATCTACACTCACTATCTTCCCCATAAAAGATGATAGAAGTTCGCGAGGAGATACGTGATTTTGACCGAAACTATCGTATACAAAAGTTTAATACTGATAATTCCGTGAACTGAATTACCTCCCACAGAAACTTATTAAAATCTTTTGGTCAGAACTTTTTTGGTTCTTTTCTTGTTCTCTTTGGCCAAGTACAATTTCCATTGCTTGATAATACGTAGCCGGATACGAAAGAAGTCTAAAGTAGCGATTTAGATAGGAATTTCAACAGAAATAGAGTCTCACCGATTCGCGAATTTCCGATCGAATGCTCGAAGTTCATCAAGATCTACAACAACGTGAGTACACCCAGAATTATACGTCGTCCTAAGCGATCTTTCCTTTTTATTCAGAAAAATGTCAGAAGTGTTTCTTTTGAGTTGTATTTGCTCACCTCCGGGACTTCTTCGAGGAATTCCTCAAATTTTTTTTTGATCTCATTGAGTTCTTCGGCCATACTTCGTGCTCGTAAACCTTCGTCGCGAGAACGAATCTCTGCTGTAAGAGCTGATGAATACAGTTTCCGATCAAATTACTGCAGTTTGCACGTTTTTTACAGTTCGCATTTACAAGAAATGCGCGGAGTGAGAAGTTCAAGTGACGAACTACTCGTCAAACGTCCGAATTTTTGAATTTACCATTATAATTTAGGGTGTGCGAAAGCTGCCAAGTTGTGGTTTTAAAAACGAGCAGGCAGCAAACAGCAAAACTTTTCTAATTCGCGTAACAAAAATAAGAGAGACGTTTCTTCTTCCTCCCATTCTATTAAGATTTCCTTTTCAGGGCAGATGTCTGCTGATGCAGATGAGTTCGTCTTCTTAATCTTATTTTAATTCCACTTAATTATGGATAAACAGTTATGATTATCTCTTCAAAGTCGTACTAATTGGGGATTCTGGTGTTGGCAAGTCAAACATTTTGTCCCGTTTTACTCGAAATGAGTTTAGCCTTGAGTCCAAGTCGACTATTGGGGTGGAGTTTGCGACCAGAAGCATGGAGGTATAAACACTAGTTACACTTAATTTATTTCCTTATGTATTTGCCATAGGTTGAAGGTAAAACCGTGAAGGCTCAAATATGGGACACGGCAGGACAGGAACGTTATCGTGCAATTACAAGTGCTTATTATCGCGGTGCTGTAGGAGCTCTTTTGGTTTATGATATAACGAAAACAGGTAACTTTCTTTCCCAACGTGAAATTATCTAAATGCTAATAATTTAATTAGAATCATTTTCGGATATAGAGAAATGGCTGAAAGAATTACGCGATCATGCTGACTCCAACATAGTCATCATGTTATGTGGCAATAAACTTGACTTGAAGCATCTGAGGTCAGTCAATACTGAAAGTGCTGAAATTCTCGCCAACAAAGAAGGTACTAACTTATTTCGTTCGATGATAAACACGAATATAATTGATCTGAAAAAGGACTTCTGTTTGTTGAAACGTCTGCATTTGACTCTACGAATGTTGAATCCGCTTTTCAGCAAACTTTGTCTGAAATATATAAAATTATGTCAAAGGTACTTTTCCAACATTTCATGTCTCAGGTACATTTTAAGGATTTTTGTTTATCGTATTTACAAGAAGGAAACAAAGGAAAATTTAGATTCTAAATCTCTTCCGGAGACTATTCAAATCAATGGAAAAGCCAGGAGTTCTCAAAATGAGAAGAAGTGCTGTTCATAGCTAAAACAGGAACATAATCAGCAAAGGATCAAAATATTATAAGAATTTCTCTCTGTTCAGTTGGCGTTAATTTTTTTTAGAAGTTCCTGAATCTAGCATCCAGCATTTTTGCTATTTCTGATTTACAGCTTAGTATATACAGATAGTCCATGCTATAGTTTTTAGCATCACATGGTTGAGAAATCTGCTGTGTGCATATTTTTAATCGAAGTGAATGAGAAATTGTAAATATTGGGAAGTTCAAAGATTTGTATTGTTGAGAAATATTATCTCGTTCAATAAGATACTCAAAATATTTGCATAGTATCAAATGGTATTTTATTCTTTCATCCCACCGCGGAATGTCCAAATTTATCGGTTTGAACGAAGCAAGTACTCCAAGCTTAGAGTGAATATCTTTCTCCTCCCTAAGAGCATTCATAATCTCCTCAACTTGGGGTATTCTTCTTAAGGCATCCACCTCGAAATTATTGGTGCTAAATTGTTTATTTGCACAGTGAATGTGCAAATTTTGCACAATATGACAAAGAAACTTTTCGCATTTTTGCTTTTTAGAATGCTCAAATATACTTCCGTCTCTGAATGTGAAAACCCCAACTACATGGGGTTCACCTCTTTCCCTGCTATTTTCCCATGTTCTATAAATTTTGTGCGATGTAGAGCACGCTGTAGATTGCTGTATTGCTATTTCAATGCTGATATGCAAACCAATCCCCACACCACAAAAAATGACACAGTCATCAGAAGAGAGTGATAAGCTCTTCTTGAGCATTTTTCTATAAAATAAAGCTAAACTTCCAATATCGAGGCTCTTAAAGAGGTTATCCCAATTTTTAACACGGAGACCGAAGGCCATACTGCGTAGCTCAGCACCAATAGGTTTAAAAAGTTCAATGCCACCAGTAATATCGTGAATAAAAATATAAATTGGGCCACTATTACTTTTATTTAGTTTAATTACTTCGAAGTTATCCTCTTTCTTCGAAAATATCTCAATCCAACGTGGAATTTCATAACGAAGACTTTGTGCAATGCTAACAGTGAATGGCTTCAAATTTGATACGGGAGATATGGTACGCCACACATCTACAAGACCAGCCTCAATCTGGCTCTTTTTAAGCAAGTTTGGATCTGCAGCACTCAGACCGCCCGATTTTGCGGGCGAAAATGACTCCATGTTACGTTTGGTATAAGGCATAGACATATCTGTATGGTATGGTACTCCAATGAAAGTACACAGCTGCCGAGCACACATTTCAGGTGAAGTTATCAGACTTTCGTATGAAATATTGCATGAGCGATCACTATCTATTTCATTGAGGAAGCGAATTGCATTTGAGTTCCCTAATGTCCATAGGTATTCTGCTTCATTCCAAAGAGAAGATTCAATCGATTCACGAAACCCTTGTCTATTAAACTTCATTTTATTTTTATTTTTATGAAATAGAGCTTCCACATTTTCATGTAGCCACTCACGTTTTATCGTTTCTCGTGACATTGACATGATGTTGGATAAAGGATGGCGGCAAAGGAACACATATTTGGCATTTTCAAATATTTCCTCAGCTCTTCTCAATGTTTGTATGCTCCAAATATATGAGGGAGTTTTGTCCACCAATATTTTGCACCCTGCCCAAGTTTGAATCAAATCATAAACATCTACTATATTGAGTTGATTTAATTTATCCAAAAAATGTTGAATTTCGGATGTCCCTGAAATTTTGCACAATTCTTTTATTACCTTTTTTAGACCTTCGAATATCCATTCATCGAGTCCATTTGTACTTAAATTTTTCAATCTTTCACTCATAGTGTAAAATTGCAGTAAGTATAACTCTTGGGGTGCAAAAAGGTGCGGATTTGCGTTCAACATAAGTTGAGTAAGAGTAGATCCCGATCGCGGAGATGCAAGTACGAAAACGATGGGACGCTCTAACTTCTTGATATAGGCGCAGCTTTCGAATGAATTTTCTGAGTGTACTATGTGTCTTGAGACTTGATTTTTCATCCAAGATTTAACTAAAGATGGTAAACCAAAGGACTCGTGAAAGCGGTGTTGAAGCTCAGAATGCAATATTGCAACAGAAAGCCGTGATATGGAAGGATTCTTCTTCATGATTCCTTCCTGTAAATAATGCATTCCCATTATTTTACGTAAATCATTCTCAATCACGTGCACTTGACTCTCTTTGAGACTGATTGGTATTTCGAAAAAATTACTGCATCTGCCTATTGGAGAATCTTTGGAAGTGTGACATCGAATAACTTGCATTATCGAAGTCTCGATTGAACTTAAAATTTCAAAACTTATTAATTTCACGTCATCTTCCTTACTCATTCTATGACGGAATATGTGGACTTCCTCTGCAACACACAGGACTCTCGGAATTTTTATGAGGTTGGGATGTGGACTTTGGAGAATGACATGTGCCATTGTTCCTCCAAATCCAAAAGAACTGACACCAAATGCAGGTGAAGCTTTTCCCTCATCGATGATTGGTATTTTGCACATTGGAAACTTTGCGCTAAGAAATCCGTTGCGAATATCAACATCGTGCCACGTGTGACCCATTGATTCTGCCTTCCTTTTACCACTCCTACCGCATATTAAAGGATGCAGCTTCCGGAAATGAACTATCGGGGATCCAATGATTGTTTGTGTGCAACTCAGAATTTTGAGAATAGAAGCAATGCCTGATGCACCATCTAGATGACCAATATTTGTGTGTATACTTCCAAACACTAAGACATTCCGCTTATATCTTTGTGGAGCAAACAAATTCTTGTATGCCCCAATCTCAATCGCATCACCAAATGGTTCACCCAAGCCTGATGCTTCTATGTATTTAATTTGATGACGAGAGATTAAGCTGTCAGAGAGAGCAATTTGTAATTTGTGCACAATTGCGGGACCGCGGAGTGCTCGCAGAGATGCCCCGCCTCCTTTATGAATGGTGGAAGATCCACGTATTACACCGAGAACGTTTCCTTCTTTCGAGAAATTTTGCTGCAGAAGGATAGTTCCAACTCCTTCTCCTCTTTCAAAGCCATCCGCTCTTGAATCAAATGTCTTGCACCTACCATCATTTGGAAACATTTTGCGCGCAGTGTGCAAATCAGTAAGCTGACTATGTAAAATTAAATTTACGCTACCAGCAATTGAAGAAGAAGCCTGTAATAGTGGAGTCTTATCAACCTTATCAATATTTTGAGTCGTTTTAGACCGAGAATTCAGGATGGCCATGTGTACCGCAACTAAACCAGAAGCAGATGCGCAGTCTAGAGAAATTGATGCACCCATCATCCCAAACATATGACTCACTCGGTTTGAAGCAAATGCATAGGTTGAATATGCCACTGCACCTACAGCTGTCGAAATTTGATCAGTTGAGTTCTCATCGACTGATAATTTCACGATATTTTCTCGAAGAATTGCATCATAATCATTATTGCATATGCCGATAAAAACAGCTGTGTCACTCCCTCTGATATCTTTCAATTGTAAATTTGAGATGAATATAGATTCAGAGCAAGTTTTCAAAATCATTCGCTGCTGAGGATCTATAGAGCTTGCCTCATCATAGGTAATGTTGAAATACGCAATATCAAATGAATCGATATCATTGATGAATGATCCGTGGCGGCTGTATGGTTCTACATCAGGATCACGTCGGTAACTTATTCCATAACAACTTCGATCAATATCAATTTCCCATCTATCTTGTGGGACTACTACTATGGCATCTCCTGCATTCTCTATGAAATTCGAAATTGATTTTAATGATTGAATGTCACCTTTTATACCGGCAAATCTTAAACCTAATCCAAGAATTGAAATGCTATTTTCATCTATCCTCTGTTTACTCAAATGCTCTGGTACTTTCAATATTTCTTTCTGCTTATGATTTTTACGATTATTTTCATCGATATGAATAGCGAGTGCTGCTACTGTAGGATAATCAAAGGCTGCAGTGGATGGGAGCTGAATATTTAGCTCAGATTCTATTGAGTCATTGAGTTCAACCAGAGCTAAGCTATCAAGTCCAGCATCAATTAATGGATCGTCGCGATTTATTGAGTGTCCAAGAACTTTTTCAATTGATTTCAACAAATGAGCTTCAATTTTATGATGATTATCTTCACCTGTCGCTATATCTATTTTCGTAGTTTTATGTTCAGTCTTTAAATGTTGCATACGTTGATAATTATTTACATGCGGAACATTACTTTTATTCTTTTCTCTTGGATTAACAAAAATATTTATCCAATTAAATTTATTGATGCACAATACTGATAATCCACGGATAGATAGGAGTATTCTTTGAAGAATTAGTAATCCAAACCCAGATGTGAATGAGTCGATCCCATATCTTTTGGCCTTTCCCAAAATATTTGCATCATTGTGTACCATCCCTCCATTTGAAGTATTCCATATCCCCCATTGTAAGCTTATAAGACTCATTCCTGTACGTCCAGCAGATAATGATTTTGAATCCAACCATCTATTGAAAGCAACGTAATTTGCTTGCCCTGCAGTTCCAAGCAGAGAGGCTAGCGAGGAAAATAATGTGATACTTCGTATTGGAATGGAATATAAAGCTTTCATCATGTTTGTAGTTCCTTGTACCTTTGGTGATTGTACAGATGCAATGCTAAGCACATTTTGATTTGAAATGATGCAATCAAACAATATCCCTGCAACCTGAAATGCACTAGAAACGAGTGAGGGATTTTTTTCATTCTCTCCGCGTGGATACAAACTTGCACTTGAATCTGAAATATCTTGTCTATCAATGTACATAATTGTCTCACTTTTCTTAAAATCGCGTGGAAGACTCGAAGAGCGTCCAATCCTACTAGAAAGAACGATTCCAGACATACACTGATTCGACATCCACGTAAACATCAATTTTCCGATAGTTCCCAATCCACCTGTAATCAAAGTGAGACAGCGATTTGGAAATAATGAATGATAACTATTCAAGTTGGAATTATTTGATATTAATAGTTGCGTGATTTCTTTACACATGTGCGACCCAGCGTAAGCATAAGAAGAATTTCCATAGTTTTTAGCATGAGAAAGGTGAGGTAAATCCGATACTTTTGAAACAAACGAGTCAAAAAACAGTTTTTCTATCTTTAAATCTGTTCGTTCATTTTGTTGAGACTCAAGGATACCGTCTAGACAGGCTGTTTTACTGCAACTTTTACAATTGTGACTAGAAAATGTACAAGGAACATCTGAAGTTGATAAAAACTTCATTTCATGTTGGAAGAATGTATTCTGAAGTGCACCTATGATATCGCGAACATGTAATTTCTTCCTTGACAGATTCCTACCTTCTGTGCAACTTAAGCTTTTGGTATTCTGCGGTCTTGATATGTGTGAGACAATCCAAAGAGAATGGTATAAATACACTGGTTTCTTGGCACTAGAAGCCTGCTCAGTATTTTGTGCATGTCCATGATTTGATTTCGTTTCAACTCCTCCATATAATCCAAATAATTCTGTGCTTGAGCGCAAAGCTATGATGTTCAGGCATCTTTTAAAGTAATGCTTAAAGCATTTGATACCAATGAAAGTATTTGAACAGTAAAAGAATTTAATAGAAATGATTTGTTGATTTGTTTCGCATTTCATATCGTATTCTCCGTGGCCACTGTACAAAGAATAAATGCCAAAACTATGATCTATTTCTTGTGCAACCATTTGTGTATCGTGTGTATGAATCCTTTCATCAGCTGCTTCAACAATGAGCTTATATTTGAATTTAGAAGACTTCCATAATCGATAGTCAATCTTTGTCAAATTACACCTGAAGTGCAATGATCTATTGGTTTTGCATCCAAGGGAGACTAAACACGAATTCGTTCGGATTTCTAGTATTTTACCTAGGGAACGAGTAGTGCTTGTAATCTCCAAAGGGTGAATAATATCCACTAAATGATGAAAGAAAGGATTTCGGCTTAAAGTAGATATAGCTTCGTACACAATATCAATTATTGGCTTCGTAGATAATATTCCTGATCTACGTTTTTCCGAGTTATCGAAACAGTAAAAGACTCTGAACAGAAAGAAATCATATGCAGGCACACTTGCAACTGTAACTAACGATAGCAAATTCAAAACTTCGATTGCACTGAAATCAGCCATCACAAATGAGGAAGAGTTTGATAGGATGAATCTATGTATGACTGCAGGTGCGCTCAAAATTATGTGTGCGTTTGTTCCTTGAAATGCAAATGCACTGATTCCTCGTGCTACTTTGTTCTCTGTGGTAGAAGATGCCTGAGCGTGCTCCTTGAAAATGCTCAAATCTCTGCTTCCACCTTTCTCGCCGCTTCTACTTTTTGATGAGTAATTCTGTCGGAATACTTCTACAAGATAAAAGTTAACGGTCTGCAAATGCAATATAGTTTGGAAGCTGCGTGCTTGGATATTATTTGCCGAAAAGATCAAACCCACGATTCCTGAAGCAGGTTCTGTGTGACCAACAAATGATTTTGCGGCAGATACTACCAACGATCTCTGAGAATGCTCCGTAAAGACAGCACAAATGGCCCCTACTTCAATTGGGTCTCCTAGAGAAGTTCCTGTTCCATGAAGTTCTATGCCTTCCATGCGTACAATTAAAGCATCTTCATCAGATTGGAGAGCGCTCCGGATAACTCGCTGTTGTGAAGGTCCATTTGGAGCTGTAAGGGAGCTTGATCTTCCGTCTTGATTTGTTGCTGACCCACCAATCTGTGGACCGTGCATGCTTTCCTCAGAGTTTTTCAAAGTATTCATAAACAAGGCTACACAAGCTTCTCCTCGTACATACCCATCAGCTTTGGCATCCAATACTTTACATCTCCCGTCTATGGATAACATTCCGGCTCTATTAAACATTTCAGTCGTGACATTACTTAATGTTACGTTGGACCCACAAGATATTGACGCATCGCACTCACTTATTACCATGTTAGATATGGCCAAATGTAATCCAACTAATGACGAAGAACATGCAGTATCAACGCTCACACAAATACCTTGTAGACCAAATATATAGGAAATGCGACCACTTGCAACGCTCAGTGCTCCTCCAGTTGCTGTGTAAACATTCACTGCACTTGCAAGTCTTCCATATTCACTTCCTGATATGCCCACAGTGACTCCAGTTCTCTGGGTGTACATTACGTTTTTACAACTTTTGAGGTTATATACAAGAGATAATAGTATCCGTTGCTGTGGATCCATTAATGTTGCTTCTGGTGGCGACACACGGAAGATCTCTGTATCAAAACTTTCTATATTTAGGAGAAAGAATCCAAAACGAGATGACAGAGTGCTCTTGTTATCATCTATCGACCATCGCTCGTAGGGGACAGGAGTGATATG
>JGI20151J14362_10000595_pt1 | contig 26471 bp, 37 predicted proteins | sample COG_01_FD_14362 | JGI IMG/M metagenome (IMG submission 14362)
GCAGATGCATTGTTCAGTAATGGTGTAGATGTGTTCTTTACAACTACAGATTCACCATCAGTGGTAATGTTGGCTCAAAAGCAATCTACTGCAGACAAGCCTCTATGGGGAATGGGCAATGATGCTCCGATGAACTCTTTTGGTCCCGAGCGTTATGCAACTGGACCAATGTTTAATTGGGATGTTTACTACAAGCATGTGATGGAATCAGTAGAGAATGGTACATGGAAAGTAGATACACCATTTTGGGGAATGGAAAAAGGTTGCGTTGGATTGAGTCCTTGGGGACCGAATGTTCCTACAAGTGTGAAGTATCATGTTGAAGCAGAGAAAGATAAATTCATCTCTGAAAAATATGATGCATCATTTCCGTTTTCTGCTGGATTTACAAAGCAAGATGGTACAGTTGTAGCTCCTGGTATGGATAGGTCTGGCGTTGATACAATGGATTATTATGTTGAAGGTGTAATCACTCCTATGCAATAACATTTCACGGGGGTGTAACAACCCCCATATATTATATGGAAATACCAGTCATTAATCATTTAGATAATGATGCACATCTAAAATTAGATGAAGCATTTAAAACAATTGGGTTTGCTTACATTAAAAATAATGATGAAGTGAACTTATCAAATATCCTCAATCACGCCAAAGAATTCTTTTCACTTCCGCTAGAAGAAAAAAACAAATACAAATATACATCAACAGAGTCAAATACCGGCTATCAAGGAATGATAGAGAGTTTGACACCAGGCACTCCACCTGATTTAAAAGAAGCTTTTAATTGGTGTAAGTATAGTGATGATAATAAGTGGCCTAATAAAAAATTTAAAGAGACTTGTGAGGAATTCAATTTTTTACTAGAACTTATTACTAAACGTATTTTGTGGCTTATTGAAAAGGTATTAGAATTACCAGAATTATCTCTCATTACAAAACATCAAGGTTCAAAATCAACAACTACTAGAATGTTACATTATCCATCTTGGAATGGAGAGATACAAGAAAATCAAATGAGAGGTGGTGAACATACTGATTATGGAACAATCACAATTTTATTTACCGATGAAAATCCAGGATTGCAAATAAAGCCAAGAGGAACCGATGAATGGATTGATGCGCCCTACATACCAGATACCTGCATTGTCAATGTTGGTGATTTACTTCAATGTTGGACTAATGATCTTTATGTTTCCACTCCTCATCGTGTTGTGAATGAACATCTTAATATTAGCCGTTACACTTTCCCTTATTTTGTGCATCCCTGCGATGACGTTATGATTGATTCACTTATTGGAGAACAAAAGTATGAAACAATAGGTGCAAAAGAATATCTTGTTTGGCGGTTAAATCAGAGTTATTAATATGTTAGAGCAAAAAATACGTCAGTTTTTAGTTCATAGTTTTTTATATTATAAACTAGATGAATCTATTATTAGTGATACAGATTACGATAGTTTGTGTGTTGAATTGAAAGGTTTGATTAAAGATAAATCTAATTTTATATATGAAGAACTTATTCAAAGTTCTATGGGTAAAGAAAGTTCAGGATTTTCAATTCGTAATTATCCTTCAGAAATTATAAGCACATCTTTTCATTTACTATATCAAGAAAAATATAAGACTAATAAAAGTTTTGATTCTTTTGTTCGGACATATGGATACAATATTAAATAAAGGTTTATATGACATGTACTGTTATAGTAGGAACTCAATGGGGTGATGAAGGTAAAGGTAAAATTGTAGATTTATTAACTGCAGAATCTGATACGGTTGTTAGATATCAAGGTGGTAATAATGCTGGTCATACTGTAATGTATGAGGATAAAACCATTGTACTACATTTAATTCCAAGTGGAATATTACAAGGTAAAGAATCTATTCTTGGTAATGGTGTGGTGATTGAACCAAATTCATTGTTAGATGAAATTAAAGGATTGATTAATGCTGGATATAATGTAGAGAATAATTTAAAAATAAGTTCTCAAGCACACTTAGTAATGCCGTATCATCAGATTTTTGATTCTTTAAAAGAGATAAGTAAGGGTGATAGAAAAATAGGAACAACTTGTCGGGGTATTGGACCAACATATGAAGACAAAGTTGGTAGAGTAGGATTAAGAATATGTGACTTAAATGATAAGAATTTAAAAGTAAAACTAAAAGAAATTTTAGAAAGAAAAAAAATAGAATTTGAATTGTTTAATAAATTTGATATTGATTATGATATAAACTTAGAAAATCTATATAAAAACTTAAAAGATTTTTATAATAAAATCAAAAATTATATCATAGATAGTTCTGATAGAATAAATGATTTAATTGATGAAAATAAAAATATTATTTTTGAAGGTGCACAAGGAACTTTTTTAGATGTAGACCATGGTACTTACCCATATGTTACGAGTAGCAATACACTAGCAGGTGCAGCATGTGTTGGTAGTGGAATTGGACCAACTAAGATTAATCGTGTAATTGGTATCACCAAAGCATATACAACTAGAGTTGGTAGTGGACCATTTCCGACAGAGTTAAAAAATCAAGAAGGTGAATATTTACGTAAAGTTGGAAATGAATTTGGCGCAACAACTGGTAGACCTAGAAGATGTGGATGGTTTGATTCATTGTTAGTTAAACATGCAGTTAGATTAAATGGAATTACAGATATTGCATTAACTAAACTAGATGTTCTTGATACATTAGACCATATTAAAATTTGCACAGGATATGTGTTACCAAATGGAGAATTAATTGATAGATTTACGTATGATGGTTTAGAAGAAGCTATGCCTCAATATCACGTAATGCCTGGTTGGAAAACAAACACTAAAGGAATGACAAGTAAAGATCAATTGCCATTTAATTTATTGTTATATATAGAACAAATTGAATGGTATATTAAAGCAAATGTGAGTATTATTTCCACAGGACCTAAAAGAGAGGAGACAATAATCTTATGAAAAAAATATTACTACTTGGAAGTGGAGAATTAGGAAAAGAATTAACAATTAGTTTTAAAAGATTAGGTCATTATGTAATCGCATGTGACAACTATAATAAAGCACCTGCTATGCAAGTCGCTGATGAGAGAGATGTGTTTGATATGTTAGATGCAACATTACTCAAACAACGTATTGAATTTTTTAGACCTGATTATATTGTTCCAGAAGTAGAAGCTATTCGTACAGAGATTTTAGTAGATGCAGAACAAGATGGGTACACGGTTATACCAAGTGCAAAAGCCGTAAACTTGACAATGAATAGAGATAGAATAAGAGATAGAGCAAAGACACTAGGATTAAAAACTGCTAAGTTTGCATATGCAGAAAGTTTGGAAGAACTAGAACAAAGAGCAAATGAAATTGGATATCCAGTAGTTGTAAAACCCGTGATGAGTTCCAGTGGTAAGGGCCAGACTGTCTGTGCTAATAGTTTAGGTGCTGTATTAAGTTGGGATACTGCAATCAAAGGTATGAGAGGTGATAGACAACGAGTGATTGTTGAAGAATTTATTGATTTTGATTATGAAATTACATTGTTAACAATCAAACAAAAAGATGATGAAACTATATTTTGTAAACCTATTGGTCATGTGCAAGAACGTGGGGATTATCAATATAGTTGGCAACCTCAAGAAATGTCATTACGAGCAGAATTATCAGCACAACATATGGCTAAAACAATCACAGATGATTTAGGTGGAGTGGGATTGTTTGGAGTAGAATTTTTTGTTAAAGATGATAAAGTTATTTTCAGTGAATTAAGTCCAAGACCACATGATACTGGTATGGTGACATTGTATTCACAAGAATTAAGTGAATTTGATTTACATGCTAGAGCAATTCTTGGTTTACCTATTCCAAAGTTTGATACTAAATCAGGAGCCAGTCGAGTAGTGTTAGCAAATNANGAAAGTTCAAGTTTTCAAATAANNGGTATAGAAAATGCGTTAAAANTTGCNCANGATGTAAGAGTGTTTGGAAAACCTACCACAAGAAANCATCGTAGAATGGCTNTAGTTTTNGCANATAGTTTGGATAAAGCAACAGNNGCCGCAAAAATGATAAAAGTTNTTGAAGATAAATAGTTAAAACATTAATTTTTAACTTAAATATATTCCTACTATGAAATCATTTCAAGAATTTTTAACAGAAGCACCACTTGCAGAGTATGATCCAAGTGATGCTGGAGAAAGAAAGTCTAAAACTGGAAAGCCGATTCTAAACAAACAAGGCAAACCTTTATCATCATTTAGTCCTACTGATATAAAGTTAATTAAAAATCCAAAAAATCAAAAAAAGTTAGAGAAAGTTTTAGCCCAATTCAAACAAGATTTTCGCTTCTTTTTTGCTGATTTTGCTGGCAGTAATAAGTTTCATGAAATGGGTGAACTTAAAGAAGAAGATGTTATCAAAGGTGATATAGGAGGTTATGGTGTTACTGCTGAAACATCCGAAAGAATGGTCAAATACTTACAACAAGTAGGACTTGTTGGTGAAAATAAAAAATTCACAGATAAAGCAAATAAATCTATTTCAATCATTTATACAACAAATGTTGGTGATGCAAAAGTTGGATTAACTCCGTGGATTCTTTTACATCGTATGGGGCATAGTATGAATAGAGGAAATTCCTCTGCGAGTCGGTCCCCATTTATAGAACATTTTGTGAATAACATTAAGCCAGAGATTTATGAATTTCTAACTTCTAATTATTCACCAGATGAAGATGTTTATAAAAGTGATGCTGAGTTTGATAGAGCAGAAAGAAACAAAAACGAATTTCTAAAATATCTTAGGTCTAAAGATACGTTTACACAGCAAACACTTGCACCTATTTTTGAATTCTTTAAAATATTTGGAAATTTTAATACAGCAAAAAGAACAAGAGAAAAAGAAGAAGGTAAAGGAAGAAATACACCCGCAGTTGTAAAAGAAGCCCGTGCTTACGAATTTCTATATGAATCTTTTGTTTCGTTTCTTTGGTATGCAGAGAATAGTAGAAACGTTTGGGAAGAAGAAGAAGGTAAAACTCTACCATTTAGATTTAAACTTGGAAAACTTCCAGAAAAAATTACAATGAATGGAATCAAATTGGCTTTAGCTGATGAATTTGTTGGTGAGCAAGCAGAACAATACTATAAGAATATGATTGCTAATGGAATCAGAGGTGTAGATAGAATGTTTGAATCAATGGTTAAAAAGATTGATGATAAAATGATTGGTAAAATATTCATAATGTAATATGCAATCATTCTCAGAATTCCTCATAGAAAACACAAATACATATCAGTTCTATCACGGTGGCAATCTTGATATCACAACTCAAGGTACATTGTCACCATCTGATTTGACTAAAGTTCCGAAATCAAAAAGAATAGAATATGGACCTGGTTTGTATCTAACTACAAGTTCTCAAGTTGTAGAGAAATATGCTAAAGGTTCTAGAAAAGTTTATTTGTTGACTGTGCAAAAGGGTAATGATATTAGTAAAGTTAAGATTGATTTTGATAAAATAGATGAGCTTAGTTCTACAATTGGAAAGTCAAAGACAAAGCTACTAAAAAATAAATTAGAAGAAAGATTTGTAGAGAATGGTAAAGTGCTAGCTTATGTGGTTCTGAATATCCTATTAAACGAATCTCTATTGAAAACAGAGAAGGCTAGGAAAGGTATCAAAGACTTCTTAGTTGCCTCTGGCGTTGATTATGAGCTTCACCAGTCACCTTTTGGGTGGGGAGAAAGCATGATGGTGCTGTTTAATCTTTCTTTAATAAAAAACGCAAAAGTTATAGATAGAAAAGAAGTTGTAAAGGATTTACCAAGAGTGAAATAAATTATGAAAAAATTATTATTTACATTATTTGCAAGTGCAATTGCAATTCAAAGTTTCGCACAAACAATAGAAACAGATGTTCCACCGCCAGGCTCATTTGAATTACAAATGATGATTAATAATATAGTTGCTGAGTATGAATTATCAGAGACAGAACATTTGTGTATGCAGTTTGAAAAGGAAGCTGACTATAATAACACTAATTGCTGGATGAATTGCGGAAGTTTTTTTGAGTGCCGAATGTTATTCTTAGAAATTCAATTGAAAATTTCTAATCTTGTTCAGCACTCTAGAGAGATGCACAACATTGATTAATTTGCTTCTATTTCTTTTGGCTTAGATTCTCTAGCTACATTTTTAAGTGCGCCTATTCCATCTTTTAATTTATCTGTCATATCATCTGCCATCTCAATATACCAACTCAAACTTGTTTTTTGATCTCTAGTCAATGAAGTTTCTGGTCCAATAAGTTTAATCAACTTAGCCAATTCTTTTGCCGATTTATGATTATGCATTTCTGCTCTATCTTTTAACATAGATAGTAAACCTTTGAGAATAATCACTTGCTCTTGATTTAGTTTCATAATTTCTATATCTTCTTTTTCTCTATCTGATTTAAATAAATCTTCAAATTTTTCATTAAGTTTCGGAACTTGTTCTGATAAAAATTGAGGATTGGTTCCGCCATAATTTCTTTGTATAACTAAATTAATATCATCTAGTATTTGTTGTCTCATAAAACTCCTTAAAATTTAAATTAAATATCTCCGGTATTTATGAAAAAATCTCTTGACTTTTTAAAAAATGTTTGATATACTAGTCTTTTAAAATTAAGGAGGAATTATGAAAGTCAAACTTGGAAAACAATATGCTCTTCTTATGCGTTCTCGCTATTCTGAGAAATCAGATTTTTCAAAAAAGTATTCTAAAAAAGATCGCAGAAAGAACAAAAAAGTCCTTGACTTTTGATTTTAATTCTGCTATACTATATTCATGAGTTGACAATTGTGTCAGCAGATGATAATTTCTTCAATTCAAACGAGGTGTTTTTATGAAGAATCTTTTTCTGATTGCATTGAGTGTTGCTGTTTTAGGTGCCGCTTCATGTTCAAGTAGTGTTGCTCTACCTAATGACCCAAGTAATCCCATTGAACAACTTGAGTATCAACAAGCATTGAAAGAAAATCGTCCAGATTGGGCCAATAAAGGTCTATGGGAAGAAGATGATTATATCTATCAAGTTGGTCAATCAATGGTGTTTGATACAGAACGTGAAGCAAAAAAACATGCTTACCGTGATGCTTCCTTCCGTTTGAGTGAATATGTATCTCAGCAAATGGATATTGAATTTTCAGAATTAGTTGTGTCTGAATCTTCCACTACAGATACAATCAATCAGAGTGCCGCAGCAAAAGAGATGTCCAAAATCATTAGTAGGTCTGTGATTTCTACAATTGCTCCGCATGAAACTCATGTAGAAATCAATATTGATGATGAAGAAGAAATTGGATACACTGCTTTTGCAGTTGTCCGTGTTTCTAAAAAAGCAATGAAAACCGCTGCTAAAAATGCGAAGGAGAGATACATTGAAGAAGTTGAGCCGCAAGGTGAAGTCGCTTCCGTTGATAATCTCTAATATATTATTAGCATCTTTTGTATATGCCAATCCATATTGGACAGAAAGATTGGTGTATACTACTGATAATATTACTTATGTGGTTGGTGAAAGTGAGTGGTCAGAAACAAAGTATGATGCGTTTCAATCGGCATTTCTTGATGGCTTAAATAAAATTAATGTCATGAGAAACACCGATATTGAAACAACTTATATTGAAAAAGTATATAATGGTAAAATTACAGCAGAAGAGTTTTCTACTATACAATCTTCTATGAGTTTTGGTGAGATTGTTGTGAAAGATTCATTTGCTGAACGTGAACATGTTTCTGACCTGAATCGTGTTTTTGTGTTGTTACAAGTTCTTCCTCCGGAAGATTTCTTTGATATGTCAAGATGGTTTGATTATATCAAAAACTTTTTTTCTTTTAAATAAGGAGAATCCCTATGTCACTTACAGCAGTAGTTGAACAATTGAACAATGTGCGTGAGCAAAAAGGTGATGTTCTTGTTGACCTGCATGATTTGCAACCCGATGATGCTGATGAAGTGTATTACTATATTGATGACATGTTAACCGAAACTGGATATACAAAAGGTAATTCCGCTAAAGTAAGTCCTGGTTTTGGTACATCAAGCGATGATGAGCATGTGATGTATTTGTCTGCAGTTGTAGACTTGCTGCAAGATGGGTATGATACACCAAGTTACACTTTGAATTTCTAATCTAAAATTCCGGGGGAAACTCCGGATTTCCCCTTGACATTTCTGCTGAGTCTGATATAATTATTATATTGAGTGAGTGATTGAGACATTTCCCAAATGGAGACATCATGACAGCAGATAGAGTCAACATCCTACTTACCGCTCATCTAGTAGACGATTGTCTACAAACCCAAAAGTCAATCAAGGTTGCAGAACGTCCCTCTTGGGATGAGCTTGAAGACATTCATGAGATTATCAAAGAGGTGAAAGCAATCACACCAGGTACCTATCATGTACGCAAAAGAGGAAGAGGTCCTCGCAGAATGCATGAGAATTTCAAGCGTCAATATCAATGCTCCATTCCTTTGGACAAAGCTGCATACATTGCCGTTTACATTGAAAAGAGGTAAATATGGAAAAGGAATTGCGAAGAACAAGTGTTTGGATTTTCCTTGTTTCATCATTTCTGATTGGTTATTCATTTCTAGAAACAGCAATCGTATAATTGGAGAGCAAAATGGCAACTAGATCATATATTGGTAAAGTAATCAACGGACGTGTTCATTCAATTTATTGTCATTGGGATGGTTATCNGGAAGGAGTTGGTTCAACATTACTGCAGCATTATGATTCAGAGAAAGTCAATCGTTTGTTGGAGTTGGGNGGAATTTCCGCACTTCAAGAAACTGTAGAAGAATCCGCTGTAAAAGCATATCATGAAGATATCAATGTTGATACCAGAGAAGACTATTTCTCAAATAATGGTGATACTTATGATATTGAGTATAGCTATCTTCTCGAAGATGGTGTGTGGAAAGTGTATGACCATCACAAAGATAAAGAGTATGATTTGGCAAAGTTGCTTGGTGTAGGTGAAGAAACTCCAGACCCAAGATTGGATCCGAATTTATATGCTACTTGCTAATATTTTACTTGACATTTTCTTTTTTGTTGCTATAATATACTTATTGAATAGGAGATGCAAATGTCAAAATATGAAAAAGAACGATTCCAAAGGGCTATGGATCACTTTCTGAAGATGGATAAAAAAGAGTTGTTCAAGATTTTTATTCAAGAGCATCCGCCTAACACTCCAGCAAAACATGCATTTTGGTTAGGATGCCGACATAAAAATCGTAGTCCATATGTGAACAACTCTATTGGTCATGCACATTGGAAAGCTGGTCGCAAGCTGAAACAAGAACTAGAATCCATGTATGCAACACAAATTATATTGAGTGAGTGATTCGCAACCCAAATGAGATTGAGCATGTCAAACTTCAACATGACTGAGCGTGATGAACTTCTTCAAATCATTTCTGATATGAACAAGGATATTAATGGTGTTCGTCCCTCACTTNCTCCGTTCAACTCTATGTCTGAGACAGAACTCAAAGCAGAGATCGAACGCCTTCAGCCGTTTCTTGAAGAGGTTATTGAGCATGAGAAAATGATTGATGCCGTTTGCATCACTCGCTTTAACGATGAGGTTGCGGTCTTTATTCAACAAGGTGCTGCTAATCGAACTACAGCAATCCGCTGGATGCTTCAGGCACAAGGTTATGATGAAANCCGTGACGATGCTGATTACCTCTGCTACAACAACGGCATCAATCCCTTCATCCCCGCCGGTAAAGAAATTTTTGAAGAAGTTGAAGCGGCAATTGCTACTTTATAACTTGTTAGATTTGATAAATAATTACAAACAATTAATTTGATAATCTAATCTAGGAAAAAAATGGAAAACGATAAAAAAGTATTACAAGATATTAACAGTTTGGTAAACTCTGCTTTTGTTGTGAATGAAGGTGTAGAAGATATGGAAATGAAAATAGAAAAAATGGCTGATGAATTAGATGATGAATTAGGAAATGTTCCACGGGCGACAATTGTAAGAGCCCTGACAAACATGGTGAAACAAGGTGATAATTTAGATGACCTTGAAGGAGTTAAACAAGAATTGCGCCAAATGCACTAATATATAATTATTCGGAATTTTTTAAAAAAATCCCTTGACATTTTCTGCCAGTCTGATATGATCTGATCATTGAGTGAGTGATTCCCAACCTAAGTGAGAAACAATATGAGCAAGCGCAAAACAGTCAATGTAGCAGAAGTTGTTGTTCAATTGAATAAGAATCTAAAAAACTCCGATTTCCAAGACAAAGACAGTGTAGAAGGAAGAGCCTTTCGCCAAGGCATTTGTGCTGCTCTTGAGCAAATTCTGTTTGCTACAGGCAACTATAATGGGTACAGAATGATTGACAAAAAGGAAGCAATCAAGCCGTATGCCTTTGGTTGCGACTATTCTAAATTAAATGGTGATGAAATTCCTGCTGCTGCCTTTGAAGGAGCAGATGATACCCGCCGTCAATACTTTCTCTGAGATATAACATGAGCAATTATTACAGACGCAATTTCACCAATCGTGTTGTAGAAATGATGGATGCTGGAATTTTGACCACTGATGAAGTGGCTTCAGTTTGTTTGAGATATATGTCAGAACGTGATGTAACGAACATGTCACTTTCTCATTGGAAAAAACAACTGGATGAACATTGTCCTGACCATGTAAATGATTTCAAGTGCTAAAAAAATTCCTTAATTGAGATTAATTATGGCAAAGCAAAATTTCGATTATGATAAAATCTACACCGCTGGTTGGAAAGACGCAATGGAGGAGATGCAAGAGAAGTTGAAGAAGGAGCAAGAAATCTCTGAGCAATTGCAAACAATGGTTTTGCTCCTTCTTGGGAAACTAAAGGAGAAAGATGCCAAACTTACAAAACTTCTATAAGAAGTATAAAAAACAACCATTAGTCGCAAAAATTTTTTATCCATACCTTGTTTGGATTATTTTCGTAACCGCAATTGAGTTTATTTGATAAACAAATCAAAAAAATCCCTTGACATTTCCTGCCAGTCTGATAAGATCTGATCATAGTGATTGAGACAAATAACCTTTTTGAGAGATTCAAATGGCATTCGCACCTTCCTCAACTTACTTCAACAGCGGTGATTCTTCAATTCTTGGTCGCTTTGAAGAAAAAGACAACGGTCACCTTTTTGAATATTCTGAAAATCGTGATGAGGAAGGTTGGGGTGCTGAACACAAAACAGAACTTCCCCACAAAATTTGGGTTACAACTCCTCTCTTCTCAAAACAAGGTCATTGCCTTGACAGCGGATTCCGATATGGCAGAGTTCTAAAAACTGTTGCATATCTTGCTTATGATGAAGACGAGAATGGTAATCCCATATATGAAAAGTGGAACCTCAAGCAGAGAACCCACTTTGAATATAACCGCAGCCGTGTTGCTGAGTACGAAGCTTATCCTATCGCTCTTAACTAAAAGAGGTTTTTATGTCAATAGATACTTTAACTGATGACATTCTAAACGCTTGGGCTGAATCCGCATATCCTGAACCAACTGAAGAACAATGGGATGCATACATCGTTGCGCAATTTAATGAACAAGAACAAGACCGCTTTGCAGCACAACCAGAGAGTGAAGTATGAAAATGGTTATTAATTATCTTTCTGAAAATGATTTTGAAATTATATCGACCGTAGAAGCAGTTGAAAATAAACAACTTGCCCCATCTGCTAAATCAGTTCTCCAGCGGCAGACGGTTGTTAAATCTACTGCTTCTCCCACATTGTTAACTTGGCAACAGATGCAACAATATCCAGTTTTGCAGAAAACTCAATTAGCTTCTGGTAAAATCATCTATCGTCCAAGAAGTGAGAAAGGTAAGAATATGATCTATAAAGTAGATTCTATTCTTGCTGGATTAAGTGAGAAACAAGTTAATCGCAGAAAGTGTATTATTGTTGACAAAGATGATTTTATTATTTCTAATTCATTTCTATAGAATTAAGCCAACATTAAAAAAGGATTATGGCCATTAGATACATTCTTTTTTACTAATATAGATTGATTAGAATTATTAATTTGTGTGTTATCAACAACATTGTTCATAACAGGAACACTTACGATTTGACGTTTATTTTGCATATTTTCTAAAGTTGATATTCTTTTTTCCATATCAGTAGAATTTTTCACAGTTTTTTCCATTCTATTGTAATAACTCATCATTAAAATATTACTATTTTTTTGATTTACCTGAGAATACATATCAGCAATTCTTTCTGAAAAATCAAACATTTTATCTTCCAAATCACTCATAGCTAAAGTAAGTTCTGGATTTTGTTTTACTCCTATATAATCACCAACAGCTATTTTTTGTGGTCTGTAAGCAATGTTTCCATACTTTGCGGATGGTAATGCCACTTTCCATTTGATTAGCATTTCTATCAAAACGAGTGTTTCTTCTATTTCCTTTTTATCATATCCATAATTTTTAATAAATCTTTCAGATTCAGGCAATTTTAATAAAGTATCTCTTACATTTTTCCATTTATCATTTTCATTAGCTTGTTTAATTGCATCCCATAACGGTTTTTGATCACTACCCATAAGACCATATTTAGATTCATTACCTTCCATAGTTCCGCCCATACCCATTTGATATCCCATAGAAATTAATGTTGCTCTTCTGGCTACATTATCTATATTTTTATAAATTTCTCCAGCTTCATGTCTTGTTGCTGCTTTAATATTAGAATCAATTTTTTCAATTTTTTCTTTCAATATTTCATCGGCTTTCTCTTTGGTGATAGTATCATCCTTTTTTACTGGAATATCATTAATTGTATTAAATCCATATCCTATTGCATATCTTTGAGAACCATCTTTCCATTTCAAGTTCTCTCCTCCATACGTTTCTAGATAAGCATCTGGTCTAAATTGTTCTTCTTTTGCAATTAGCTTTGTAGCTTCATCAATAGTCTGTACATCCAAATCTTTCACAGTATATTTTTCTCTCATATTATTTGCAAGAAGTGCATTTGCAATAAATCTTAAAGGAACTGGAAGGTTTCCAGTTAATTTATCCATTTCATAGGAAGTTCTTCTATTATCTTCTCCTCTAAACAAATCTATTAATCCACCAAAACCAAAATTAACTTCCCATGCTTTGATACCCGCACCTATACGGTCAGATGGAGTTGCATCTTCATCTTTAACGCCGGTAATTGTTTCTGGGTTATTTACATTTGTACCTATATCATAAATACCCGCTAGCAGTCCAAGCCGTCCCAGTAATTTAAGTCCTTTATTACCTGCGTTTGATAAAAATTCTAATCCAGGATTCATTTTATTTGTTTGTTGTACAGCAGATGTTACAACCTGAGAACCTCTTGGTAGTGTAGATGATGAGTTACTAGCTAGTGCCTTGGGCAAAGAACGGGGTATTGTACCAAGAAGTTTAGTATTAACAGGTAATTTAAGATTATCAGGTATTTTAATAGAAGGTAATAATTTTTTACCTTGTTCAATTATCTCATTAAATTTATTCGTTATTCCAGAAAATAACTCTGAAACACTTCTTATAATTCCTGCATTTGGTATATCAATAAGTTTTATTTTATTAGTATTTTTGAAAAATTCGGTCATTCCTTTCCACAAATTTTCATACTGTTTATCTATTTTAGGTAATGGATATTTTTCTAAAATATCTGTTCTGATTTTTTTAAAAAAATCAGACATAGAAGACCACAAATCTTTCAAAGAAGTATCTATTTTAGGTAATGTAAATTTTTCTAAAATATTCGTTTTTAAATTTTTAAAAAAATCAGAAACAGCATTTATTTTTTCTACGAATTTTGTTTCTATTGGATTTAAAATAATTTTATTAAAATTTAACTTTAAATCATCTAACCAGGTTCCAATACCTGTTATCTTTGTTTTGAAATTTTTTAATGATTTGGAATCTGGAAGATTTAAGTTTTTTACAACATCAAAAAATCTTTTAATATTATTAGCAACACTAGCCATATTGTTGTCAGCAAGCCATGCACCAAGTCCAGCAATAGCACCTATACCTAATGCAGTTAATAATGCTTTACCTAACATGAAATATGGTAATGTATTAGAAATAAGTTTTGTAATAAAACTTTCATTTTTTGGCAACTCAATATTTTTATCACCAACTAAAGCTTTTAAAATAGATTCCAACAACTCATTAGTTTTTTCTTCTCTCTTAACTTTTTCACGATTTTCTTCTAATTTTTCTTGTGAGATTTCTCTTCTATTATTAAGAGCACCTGAAGTTGACCTACCTCTAAATGCATTTACGGCATTGTTCACATTCATACCAAAACGAACAATAGAATTATTTTGAAATCTTTGAATAGTCCTATCACGGATATCACCGACCGTGTCTCTCAATATTCCAGAAGCACTTAAATTCATTATAGACTGCGATCTTGTTCTGTTTGAGCCTTGTGAGTAATTACCAAAGTTTGAAGAAGAAACTGATGATGTTAATTTATCAATTGCATCAGTTGTAGATTCAGTTTGTTCAGCTTCATCTTTAGATCTCTCTTCAGTTGCATCAACTAAATTTTTAACATTCTCTACTAAATTAGAGACATTTTTGTTAAAACTTGATAGTTCAGGAATATCTAATTCTACTACTTTATTTGAATTTAAAATAGGAAGTCTAGCCATTTTGTCTTTGTTGTTCTTCTAAGTGTTTCTTTTCCAAATAACCGTTAAGTAATTCAACATACACACTTCTTTCATATGGCAACATATTATTTAACTCTGTTAATGAAAATCCGTGGTGATACATTAATTCAAAATTTATTGTGTAATGATTCATTAATGAATCATTGCTCATTGCTATAAAAAAAAATTCTGAAACCCTTCTATCTCTATTTTTTCTTTACAACCACATGCAGAACAAACATAATTTATTGTGTGTTTTAAAATAGGTATATTATTAAAAAATTCTTGCACCATACTAACTTGTTTTTGATTCATGCTGTATACAAAACTTATTAATTCTTTTTCTGAAACATCATCTGCTTGATAAGTATTTTCTTTATCATATATTGATTCTATACAATTTGCAATAAGTTTAACAAAAACATCAAAGTCATTTGTATTATTTGTAGCCAATGCTTCAATATTTGGATATTTCATTTTAATACTAATATTATCATCTAATTGAAATTTATCTACAGCCTTCTTAGGTTTATGTACTTTTATTTCTTCAATATTAATCTTAACATTTTCTCTATGCTCACATGTAGTGTCATTATTATTTAAATTATTCGGATGTTTAACCATCAATTCAATTTCTTCACCTGTAGATTTTGCTCTTATATTTAAAAAGAAATATTCAATATCAAACGTTGGCATTTTTGAAACATCTATTTCTGTTTGCACACAATTATTAATAATTTGCCGCATTGCACGTAAAATATCTGCATTATCATTTGACTCTTGAGCCATTAATAAAATCTTTTCTTCTTCAACTGTAAAAGGACGAAAGGTTATTTCTTTATCATTTGATGGAAGTTTTAAAGAATATGTGATGGTGTTTAATTTTGGTAAAATCATAATTTCCTTTTCATATTACATTATTAGCCGCTTGTAGAAGCAGATACATTCGCAGATGAAATAGCTCTTTTTCTATTTACATCATCTTTATAAGTTTTGTTATAATCTATTTTTTCATAACTAAAATTAACATTAAATTTAACCATATCTTTTGCATCATGCCTAAATTCTATTGCACTAACTGCTTTAGGGTAACAATTTCCTAACTCAACTTTAAATCTGTGAGTTTTTTCTGTTTTAACTACAAATTCACCTACAGTTGGACCGTACATAGGCAAGTTGCCTGGATAATCAGAAGTACTTTCTAGTTGTTTAATTTCTATATCTGTTGTGTATGTATTATGAAATCCAAAAAAACCTGTTTCTTTTGAATGTATTTTGTTCATCCAATTTATAAAGAAATCATATAAATCATAATTAGCATCTACCAGCATATTTACATTTATATTTCCATCTCCATAATTTGTACTTTTCGGAACCTCAAAACGAAAACCATTAGCGTATGAATATGCTTCAGTAGTAATTCCTCTTGATGGAATTGTGATATTATCTGAATAAAAAAATAAATTTTCTACCTTATCTTTTAAATCAGGTGAAGCCTCAAATAAATCTCTATAGTTTTCATTATCTAAAAGTTTGAAATAAAATTTAGATAGGTATTGTACACCTTTTATTCTTTGTGTAAATTGTGAAACATTAAATGCTTTATTATTCGTCCAGGGTGTCATAAACCTCTTGATTTTCTTGTTGACTCTCTCCAAATAAAAGAACTGCTTCTTTTTTGAAAACTTTCCAAAGGTAAAAATATAGTTCTTATCCATTCATCTGGTGGTATTTCTAACATTTGGCCACGTACATTATTAATAAGATATCTTTTTAAACATGGTTTAAATTCACGATATCTCGCAGCAGCATTTAAAGTACTATACTGTAGGTCCATATAAGTAGAATATGTTGTTTTTCTAAGCATATTATCTAACAATCTAGTTAACAAAATAGAACGCATTCTTAATGGTAAGTAATGCATATTTATACCTAGAAATCCATTTTCTTTCATATTTAAAACAAACGCCACAGGAAATGCATCATAATAAGGAAGAGTTCTTTTATATTTTGGATCATAATACCAACAATATAATGAGCCAGGTTTAATTTGCGAACCTCTAAAAATTCTTCTATCTAAATTATCATTATAAAATGTATTCGGTTTTTCTCTTATACCTACTATACGATTAGTTGGAAACAATACTTGATTAATTTTTTCACGAAACCAGTTTTTTGTATCTTTTAAATTTTTTTTAACTTGACTGTCACTTTGTAGTATGTCATCAGTTTGTTGGTCAATATTTCTCACATAAGTCCTAATAGGTACGGTTTATCATCGTTATCTTTTAAATTTTCAAATCTATGATTAGTTTTTAAAACTCTACTAATATCTTCGCTATTTGTCTGACAATAAAGTGTAGTTCCTCTTCCTGTTCTAAGTAAAATTAATCTATTTAATATATATTCACCTAACCCCACTCCCCTATGTTCTCTATCTACATAGATGTTATCCAATTCAAATATATATTCAGATGATAAATCCCCCACACCCGCATTTTTAAATATTTTAATTTTTACATCTAAAATAGGTTTTTTAATAAAACCAAATCCAACAGTTTTTTTCGTCTTTTTATCACTTGCAAGTGTGATTGCGTGAGAAGAAAAAACATCATTTTTTATCTTTTCTTCACTCATACCAGAATTGTTATTTTTAATAATCTTCATAGCCTGTTTTATGTTTTCAACAGGTGTAGAATTGTTAATGTCACCAGTATAAATATTATACTTTGCAGCTATGTTTACTGAAATATTTGCATTTTCCAGTATATTCTTTATGATAGTATCTGTCATAGTTACTTAGAATGTTCCACAATCAATGATACTATCATTAATTGTGCTGTTAGTTATTAATGTATTATTTGATGTCACATTCTCTAGGCTTCCCGATTCTACAGTAATATTATTTGCTTCAAAATTTCCATATAAAGTCGCTATCATAGTATTAATATTATACCCACTCATAGTTAATGAAGGATCTTGATTATAATTATTAAATAAATAGAAAACACCATCAGTAGCATCTCTGAACAATCCTGTATATAAATCATTTGAACCGTCATTATATTTTCCAGCAAATCCTAAATCTACAACGTCAGCTACATTATTAGAACCTACAATAATAATGTTATCTTCTATGGTTAATGTTTGAGCATCTAAACTAACAGTATTACCTGTTAAATACAAATCACCATCTACAAATAAATCTTTTTCTACTGTTAGATTTTCACTTATTGTAGTATTTGCATTAATTGTTGTAGGTCCATTAATTGTAGTGCTTCCACTTAGCGTAGTGTTACTACTTATCAAATTATTCGCTGTAGAATTTTCCGAACTATTTATTGTTAAATTTGTAGCGGTACTGTTAGATATGATAGAGTTAACTATTGAAACGTTATCTAATGTTTTATTTGTCAGTGTTTGTGTAGCAGTAGTTCCAACTATTTCTTGATCACTACCAGCAGGTAAAGTAAGTATGTTAGTAACACCTGCTGAATGTGGTTGTGCAATGATTGTTTGACCGTGAGTATTAACCTCGCAATTCAATATCAACTTGCCACTGGTACCGGAAACACCTAATACTAAAATTTCTTCTGTAAATTCTGCATTATTTAAAGTTGGATTATTTAATGTTGTATTGTTTGCTATACCACTAGTGATTAAAACATTATTCAAAGTTGAATCATTTATCGTAGCATTATTACTTACTAAATTATTTGCTATACCATCATAAATTTGAGATGTATTGATTATCGCAGATGTTAATGTTTTATTTGTCAGAGTTTGAGTAGCAGTAGTTCCAACTATTTCTTGATTTCCACCAGCTGGTAATGTTAAAATATTTGTGACACCAGCAGAGTGTGGTTGAGCAATAATTGTTTGACCATGAGTATTAAACTCACAGTTCAAAACTAATTTACCACTAGTACTGGAAACACCCAAAACTTTTATTTCTTCAGTAGCTTCTGTTCTAACTAATGAAGAGAATGTATTTGTAGTAATATTATTTGCAACTATATCATTAATTGTTGCTGTGTTACCAAAATAATTATTCGCATCAATATTTTCTATTGCAGTTCTGAAACTAATTTGACCAGCATCAAGTACATCTACAGTTAGCGTATTTGCATATGCATTATATAAATTAGAATTATATATTTCTGCAAAATATAAAGTAGCATTATTACTTAATAAATTATTGGCAACAGCATTGTAAATTGTTGCTGAATTTAAAGTAGCATTATTACTTATTATATTATTAGCTAAGGCGGTTTCTATGGTAGCAAAATTTAATATTGCGTTATTACTTGTAAGATTATTTGCTGTTGAATCATCAACTATACTTGATTCATAAATTGTAGAGTTGTATATACTCACACTACGTATTGTTCCAAAATTAATGTCTACATTATTTGCTACTAAATTATTAGCGGTAGAGTCAATAAGTTCAGAATTTGTAATTACAAAATTATCAAGTGTTCCATGATTTAATGTTGTGTTATTTGCTACTAAATTATTAGCGGAAGAGTCAATAAGTTCAGAATTTGTAATTACAAAATTATCAAGTGTTCCATGATTTAATGTACTATTATTTGCTACTAAATTGTTTGCGGTTGAGTCATTAAGTTCAGCACTGTTTAATGTACTATTATTTGCTACTAAATTGTTTGCGGTTGAGTCATTAAGTTCAGCATTGTTTAATGTACTATTATTTGCTACTAAATTATTAGCATAAGAATCATATATTTCAACATTGTTTAATGTACTATTATTTGCTACTAAATTATTAGCGGTAGAATCATATATTTCAACATTGTTTAATGTGCTATTATCTATTGTTATATTATTTGCAGTTGAATCATTAAATTCTGAATTTGTAATAATCACATCATCAAGTGTACCTGTGTATGCTATAATTGTGTTGGCTTCTATGTCAGCATACAATGTGGCTAACATTGTTGAACTATTAAAACCAACCATTGATGTGATTGGTGGCTCTGTAGGATAATCCTCAAATAGATAGAATTTATTGTCAGTAGCATCTCTGAAAAGTCCAGCATATACTGTACTTCCGCTTTCATTATATCTTCCAGCAAATCCAAGGTCAACAACATCAGTAATATTATTTGCACCTAATAAAATAATATTATCTTCAACTGTTAAAGTTTCTGTTAGTATCTGTGTTGAATTTCCATAAACAAAAAGATCTTGCTCAACAACTAAATTACCTTTTATTTCGGCATTATCATATACAGTAAGTGGCGCATTAACATCTACTTTTTTATTAAAAGTGGATTCACCGTCAACTGTTGTAATTGTATTTGCTGATACATTTAGTATTTCGCTTTTAAAGAATGTATTACCACTTATATCTAATGTAGTATTATCAGAAACTATAAAATCTTCACCGAGGAAAGTAGTATTTCCTCTAAAGGTGACATCACCATTAACATCTAATTTTCCATTTATAATAACAGGACCATCAAATGTTGAAAGTGTATTTGATGATGTATTTAAAGTTTCTCCGTATATAAAAGTATTACCATAAAATTCAGAGAACGTCTGTACGGAAACATTTAAAGTGTTTCCTTTCACAAAAACATCATTTAAAGTAGCTGTAGTTAAACTATGAAATGGGCCGTAAAATGTAGAGATTGTATCTAATGAAACATTTAATGTATTGCCATTTACAAATACATTATCATTAAAATGAGAAATTCCATCTATAGTAGTAATGGTATTTTCTGAAACATTTAATGTATTGCCATTTACAAATACATTATCATTAAAATGAGAAATTCCATTTACCGTAGTGACAGTATTTTCTGATATAGTTATTGTATTACCAGTAAATTCTGTGTTGTTATATATCTTTAACAATCCATGAATATTTGTAACTGTATCATCAGATATAGTAACTTCGGACCCAAAGAATAATGTTGGGGATAAGATATTGACTAGACCCGCATCTGACACATTAAGTACAGTACCACTACTGAAACTAAAATATTCACTTACGGTATCATAAGAAATAATAGATGAATCAAAAGAATTGCCTCCACCAACAGTAAGTACTTGAAAAAAATCTCTAAATTGTAATCTATTTGTTGATGTAAAGAAACTATCAGCAACAGTTAGAGAAACCTCAACATTAGCATTTTCTGTAATTTGAGTATTACCTCTTACAAATAATTCTTCTTGATCCCAATCATAATAAAATCCATTTGTGGTGTGAATATTATTTGTGTTATTTGATAATAAAACATTATACTTTTCTAAGTCATATCTACCTGTTCCGCCACGATGTACATCAAGTACAGCAGATGTATCTAAATTTAAATTAACAAGTGCCGCTTTTCCTAGTTCTATTTTTTGAGTACCAACTTGAATAAAATTGTTGGCAATCATGGTATTGTCAACGGAACCTTCTTTTAATGATGTGTTTCCGTTTGCAGTAAGTTCTAAAACACCTGTTATTGTTTTATTAGAAAAAGATTGGTCATCGTTTACAATCAGAACTTGAGCTTCTGTTAAATTCTCTTCATCGAAATTTGCTAAAAACCTTTCAGTTCTAAAATCTACATATTCTTTTGTTGCTTGTGCTGTTATAAGTTTAGTGTGAGAAACATTAGGTAAAGTATTGTCTGTAATTAATTCTTCTATTCCACCAGTAACTAATTCTTTACCATTTATTTTTAATGTTTCAATATCTAAAGTATCAATGTTATTATTTGCACCCGCAACTATAACATTATTAGGAAAAACCTTACCTGCATGAACCACACCATCATCAGATAAAACGTCTTTAAATAAATTCAAAAATGCATTACCACCAATAACATAAAAATCTTGACCGGCTTCATCACCTATAAAAAGTTTATCAGAGGTGTATGAATATGCTAACTCCGCTCTTTGTAAGTCACCGGTATTTGGTGTTGGTTTTACGGTTGAGCTTTTAATTAAAATTCTTGAGACAGTTTCTGTCATGATGTTTTTGTTATTGTTGATTGAAAAAAAGATACAATACTAGAATTATGTTTATTCCTTTTTATTTATCTCATTCTGAAATAACAATTATGTGAGGAGGGATATTATTCTTACCTATGATTTTCAATCATTTCTAAAAGTTCTTTAGTTGAACCCACAATCAAATTATTCACTTGGGTATTTTTTTGCTTAGGCTCTTTCACTTCTTTGATTTTCTTTTTCTTACCATGTATATCAATCAATTGTGTAGAACCATCAATAATGTTTTTCATCAATTGAGAATATGATTCATATAGTTTTCCATTCTCATTAAGAATAGCAGCCTGACCAAGTTCTTGTAGAACTTCATTAGACTTCATAATAGTTTCTCTAATCGTATCTTGCGCAAAATCAAAATCACTATCAATAGATTTTTCTTCATCTTCGTAAGGAATTACATCATTAAATTTAGAAACTTTCTGAAGTTTTCTTTCTTGACCTTCCTCTACTAAATCATCAGGCACATAACAAACTTCTTCTGGACTTAAAGTTTTCATTTAACCTTTTATTTTATTATGTAATTTTTAGGAGGAAGTTTTGAAGTCAAATCTAATTCCATAAGCGTAAAAGCACCTCCTTTTGATTTGTTTGTACCTCCACCGCTGTTATTATTTCCTTGTTCTAATCCTTGGTCATTATTCTCCATACTCAAATCATCACCAAAAACACCTTCAATCTTTTTACCTTCTTTCATCTTCTCACCAGCTTGTTGTAATTGCTCATGCATCTTTTGACTGTAAGGAACTTTAACCGCTTTGGGAATTGCTTCTTCTTGCAATATGACCCATAGATAGATATTATCTTCTTCAAAACCTATATGATAATTTAACAATATAAATTTTTGTTCAGTTGTTTTTGCAACTGGATAACCAAACAATGTATCCAAATAAAAATAACTTCCAACTGTGAAGGCAATTGTTAATGGAATTATATAAATTAAATGTACACTTTTTTTCAATTCAATGAGCAAGTATAAAAATATAGATGCTAATAATACTGATAATGTTACAAGATAAAACATATTATAATCCTCCACTTGGAATAGTTAACTCATCATCTGATGACCTAGCAGCACTTGGTTGCAACATATGATTAAAAGTAGAAACCAAATTTTTCTTCAATGTGTTTACATTATAATATGTTCCATCAGGTTTCATGGTGAATCTTACAAATGTTTGTTCTTCTCCACGGAATGAAAATTCTTTTGAATCTACATATATCTGTGAATATGGATTCAACTTAATTACTTCCACATCTACTTGAATTCTAGACTTGACAGGTCCTAAATTTGTAAAGTAGTAGTGAGCATTCACAACATATTCTCCTGGTTGGAATCCACGTATATTTACAACTTCTCTGTTTATCTCTACAATTTGTCCCGCATTTGGACCTTTTCTAATGATATCATTTCTATGACCTAAATCATCTCTGTCTAAATTCATAAAACCTTGTTGTGTGTTGCGAAAGCCAACCAAACCTTCTGGACCTTCTACCCACAAATCAACGTCTACTCCTCTATCGTTATTCCATGACATAATAATCATATATTCTGCTTTTTCTTCTACATGGTCTTCTTTTGTAGGATCATTTATTAATAGAAAACTAACAACAAATAAAAATACAAAGCCGAGAATGAGATTAAAAAGCAGGTCTATAAATGCCAGATTACTGCTGTATTTCCTCATTTTCTACCATTACTAGTTGACTTTTAATAAGAACACTACTAATTAAACCCACTAATGTTGTAAGTAGTGCCGTACCCATACCCTTTGCCATACTTCCTAAACTTTGCTGTATGGCCGCTGTATCTTGTATATTCAAATTACCAAATACAGAATAAAGCATAAAAATAAATCCAATTACAGTTCCAATCATACCAAGACTAATCAAAACTTCACTCACAAACCATTCTGTTTGATAGTTACATATTTTTTTTCTTTGTATTGCACTTTTCCAAATTTTATAACCAATAACAGAAGTACATATAACAAATAAGGAAACAATCACTAAACTTAATTTAGTTAAATCATTTTCAAATAAAAATGTATCAAAGTTAAAGTAAATGCTAGTTGATATTCCTACAACTATGAGAGTCACCATTAACCACCACTTCAGAAAAATATTCATTTTGTCTCCTTAGATTACCATTTAGTGAACCAAAGCATTTTATTACCTATCGGTGTTTTTACATCCGGTAGTTCTACAACAAACTTTTTCATATCGGGATGAGCCTCAAATAGAGCAAGTTCCAAATATTCAATCATCGGTTCTGTTTGTAATTTTTTATATAAGTCCATAACTTCCATTGGACTTTTTGTGATGAAAAGAGCAATTCGTAAATCATCATATAAAGTTACTTCCACTCCGTATTTGTCTGCGATTGCTTGTGCTTCTTCCATATTTTTCATTTCTGCTACTACATAATCAAAAGAAAAAGCATATACATCTTCTTTAGAAGTATAGAATAAAGGATATCGTTTTCCTCCTCTAACAATATGATTATTAATATTCACAAATGTTCTGCCGTTTCCAATATAAGTATCTGAATGAAGTTCTGCTTGAGCAGAAAATGTTAACATTGCTGATACACAAAGTGTTACAAATATATTTCTAATATATTTCATCTATACTCCTTAGTATTAAACTATTGTATTATTTGCCCAGGCTTGTTCTCTTTCTTCTTCAGTATCATAATTTGCACCTTCATATACAAATGTACTAAATCCAAAATCATCCGTATCATCATATCCATATATTTTAACTAAACTATGTTCATTTGCTGGATGATTCATTGATATACTTGCACTTTCATCTTGTAATTTACCTGATGTTTCTGTAATTAAAAGTTCTCCAGTTGGAGCAGAAAGGGGAATTTTTCTATTAGTGTGTAAATCTTTGGCAGTAACAAGTGTATGTGTTTCTACAAAAACGCTATTTACCTTTGGATAACTTTTTATAGGAGGAAAAATATAAGATTTTGCAGTTAATGAGAGGTCAGCTATTAATAATCTTCTCTCTTGAAGTCCTTGATAATCATCCTGCCAACTTACACTATTTAATAATAAAGGAACATCTATATTAATATTTAATTCTGGTATAGCTTTATAAGTTACGTTTAAATTTGGTGTAAAATAAGGTAATATTTTTTCAACTAATTGTGTAAGATCTTCAGCATATTTAGCTACAATAGAAATAGTGAAATCAAAATTGTAGGGTACACCATTGTACATTATAAGAGCATCTTTTTTATTTTTTTCATCTTTTGTGGGTCTTCCTCTACCACCTGTTTTGGGTAACATCCTTTGTGCATCATAGGATAATCCCTCAAAAGAAAATCCTATTCTCGGTAAAGTATAGTTATTATTTTTAGATTCAATAGTGGGTGTTTCACGTACAAGTGTCAATAATTTATCACGATTTGAAAAATTTATTGGTACACTTATTTTTTCTTCAATTTCATTTGTTTTATGATTTTTGCGAACAAGTATCATTTTAGAAAATAGAGAACCAATAACTACAACTAAATTACGTATAGTTTGATGATATTGGTCTTGCTCATCTGTATTTTTAGTAAAAAACATTTTTTATATTTTTCAATCTAAGGGGTTATTCGGATCCCAATCTATTAGAGCATCACCTTGATCTCTAAATTCTTTATTGGTTTCAAGTTTAACGGCTTCAGCAGATTTATTATCTATGTGTTGAATCATTTGTGTAACTTTCGCTTGTGCTCCAGATGACTGACCGATTAATATTTCTTCTGGCACAAATAAACCAGTTAGATGCTTCACAGACAAAATCTTTTTACGTGGATAGAATTTTTTAACATCTGCAGTATAATTATTTGTTTGTCCTATGATTTTTTCATTTGTTGCAAATCTTCCAACAATATTATCTATAGGCACATCTAAACTGTACATCTCTTGCTCAACTTCATCAATATGCTTAACCTCTGTTTGTATTTGCTCATGACTTGGTGTATAAAGTTCACAAGATAAACGATAACCAGGAAATATACCCGCCTGTAGGAAACCAGGAGCTTGATAATCTACAAATGTGATCGTATATAATCTACGGTCTGTAGGTAAATATATTACATCACCTTCTTTTGGTCTTGTGTAATTAGGTATTTTTAATTCATCAAATCTTCTTTGAGATACTATTAAGCTTATAGTTTCTTCAATTTGTACACCGAATTTACCAAGAAGAGCATCACCAATATAGTCATCTATTTGTTCCAACATCATTTCAATTAAAAATGATTTGGTGAATCTCTGGTCATCATCAGAACCCATAATCAAATCATAATCAAAATGTTCTTTCGGTAAATAAGAAACATTTACTCCAAGAATCTGAATAATTTCATCATGAATATCTTGAACTAAATTTTGCTCACCTTGATACTGATAATGATTGAAATGAATGTTTGCTTTCATATTTTATCTTTTGAATATATTATTATGTTGTGAACCAAGTTTAGTTCCACCAATAATAAGCTTTTTGAGTTTCATAAAACCATCATCATTTTTATCTTCTCCTAAATTATTACCTTTTCCAAGATAAGATACTTTATCATTGAAATCAAAATATATATGACCATGAGGACTATTTTCGCTTTTAATGATATTAGAAGCTAAACCAATAGCAGCGGTTTCTAATTTATTTTTTTCTTCCATCAATATTAAATTATCTTTATTAGGTTCATATGAATC
>JGI20151J14362_10000598_pt1 | contig 26429 bp, 27 predicted proteins | sample COG_01_FD_14362 | JGI IMG/M metagenome (IMG submission 14362)
CCGATGGAGTTACAGTTGGCGTAACAGATACTGTTTCCGATGGAGTTACAGTTGGCGTAACAGATACAGTTTCCGATGGTGTTACAGTCGGCGTGACAGATACTGTTTCTGATGGTGTTACTGTTGGTGTTACTGATACCGTTTCCGATGGAGTGACAGTCGGCGTGACAGATACAGTTTCTGATGGAGTGACCGTTGGAGTTACCGATACAGTTTCCGATGGAGTTATTGTTGGAGTTACCGATACCGTTTCCGATGGAGTGACCGTTGGAGTCACTGATACAGTTTCTGATGGTGTTACTGTTGGAGTTACTGATACTGTTTCTGATGGTGTTACTGTTGGAGTTACCGATACAGTTTCTGATGGAGTTACAGTTGGAGTGACTGATACAGTTTCTGAAGGAGTTACAGTCGGCGTGACAGATACAGTTTCCGATGGAGTTACAGTTGGCGTAACAGATACTGTTTCCGATGGAGTTACAGTTGGCGTAACAGATACAGTTTCCGATGGTGTTACAGTCGGCGTGACTGATACTGTTTCTGATGGTGTTATTGTTGGCGTAACAGATACTGTTTCTGATGGTGTTACAGTCGGCGTGACAGATACTGTTTCCGATGGAGTTATTGTTGGAGTGACTGATACTGTTTCCGATGGAGTTACAGTTGGAGTGACTGATACTGTTTCTGATGGTGTTACAGTTGGTGTTGGTGTTGTTGACGCACCTGGTGATTCAGTCGGCGTGACAGATACAGTTTCTGATGGAGTGACCGTTGGAGTTACCGATACCGTTTCCGATGGAGTGACAGTCGGAGTTATTGATACTGTTTCCGATGGAGTTACAGTCGGAGTTACCGATACAGTTTCTGATGGAGTGACCGTTGGAGTTACTGATACTGTTTCTGATGGAGTTATTGTTGGAGTTACCGATACCGTTTCCGATGGAGTGACCGTTGGAGTCACTGATACAGTTTCCGATGGTGTTACAGTTGGAGTCACTGATACAGTTTCTGAAGGAGTGACCGTTGGAGTCACTGATACAGTTTCTGATGGTGTTACTGTTGGAGTTACTGATACTGTTTCTGATGGAGTTATTGTTGGAGTTACTGATACTGTTTCCGATGGAGTTACAGTCGGAGTGACTGATTGTGTTGGTGTTGGTGAACATGCGGCACCTGGATGATTCTCTTGACAATCTTTACATTCGGTGTAGACAATATCCACAAAACCTTGAACACTACCTGTTGATGTACTAGTTAGTATCCAACAATCATTACTAAAGTATACAGAGTTACCTTCAATTGGGTTTAATGATGAAGGAATACTCACAACCGCAGTAAATGGACCAGTAGGGTTACAACATAGTTTAGCTTCCCACACTTCCCTTTCAATACTTGGAGTTGGTGTAACTGAATTCGTAGGAGTGACAGATACAGTTTCCGATGGTGTTACTGTTGGAGTGACTGATACAGTTTCCGATGGAGTTACAGTCGGCGTGACAGATACTGTTTCCGATGGAGTTACAGTTGGCGTAACAGATACTGTTTCCGATGGAGTTACAGTTGGCGTAATAGATACAGTTTCTGATGGTGTTACAGTCGGCGTGACAGATACAGTTTCCGATGGTGTGACTGTTGGAGTTGTAGATACAGTTTCTGAAGGAGTTACCGTTGGAGTTGTAGATACAGTTTCTGATGGTGTTACCGTTGGAGTTGTAGATACAGTTTCTGATGGAGTTACAGTTGGAGTTACCGATACGGTTTCCGATGGTGTTACAGTCGGCGTGACAGATACAGTTTCTGATGGTGTTACAGTCGGAGTGACTGATTGTGTTGGTGTTGGTGAACATGCAGTACCTGGATTATTCTCTTGACATTCTTTACATGGGTCCGAACCTGTATATATTACATCAATTTCTCCTTGAAAAGAACCTGATGAGGTGTTAAGTAGTATCCAACAATCTCCGTTATAGAAAAAACTATCACCTGTGGTCGCACCTAAACTGTCCGCTATTGCGAACAGACCTGTAGGTACACTATCAAGACAACAATATCTAGCTTCCCAAGTTGTTCTATCAGTACTAGTCGTTGGAGTCGGCGTGACAGATACAGTTTCCGATGGTGTTACAGTCGGAGTTACTGATACAGTTTCTGAAGGAGTGACAGTCGGTGTTACTGATACAGTTTCCGATGGTGTTACTGTTGGAGTGACTGATACTGTTTCTGATGGTGTTACAGTTGGCGTAACAGATACAGTTTCTGATGGAGTTACAGTCGGCGTGACAGATACAGTTTCCGATGGTGTTACTGTTGGCGTAACAGATACAGTTTCCGATGGTGTGACTGAATTCGTAGGAGTGACAGATACAGTTTCCGATGGTGTTACTGTTGGAGTTGTAGATACAGTTTCCGATGGTGTTACTGTTGGAGTTACTGATACAGTTTCTGAAGGAGTTACCGTTGGAGTTGTAGATACAGTTTCTGATGGTGTTACAGTCGGCGTGACAGATACAGTTTCCGATGGTGTGACTGTTGGAGTTGTAGATACAGTTTCTGAAGGAGTTACCGTTGATGGTGTTACTGTTGGAGTGACTGATACTGTTTCTGATGGTGTTACAGTTGGCGTAACAGATACAGTTTCTGATGGAGTTACAGTCGGCGTGACAGATACTGTTTCCGATGGAGTTACAGTTGGCGTAACAGATACTGTTTCTGATGGTGTGACTGTTGGAGTTGTAGATACTGTTTCCGATGGAGTTACAGTTGGCGTAACAGATACAGTTTCTGATGGTGTGACTGTTGGCGTAACAGATACAGTTTCCGATGGTGTGACTGTTGGAGTTGTAGATACAGTTTCCGATGGTGTTACTGTTGGCGTAACAGATACAGTTTCCGATGGTGTTACTGTTGGAGTGACTGATACAGTTTCTGATGGTGTGACTGTTGGCGTAACAGATACAGTTTCCGATGGTGTGACTGTTGGAGTTGTAGATACAGTTTCCGATGGTGTGACTGTTGGAGTTACTGATACAGTTTCTGATGGTGTGACTGTTGGCGTAACAGATACAGTTTCTGATGGAGTGACCGTTGGAGTGACTGATACTGTTTCCGATAGTGTTACAGTTGGTGTTGGTGTTGGTGTTAACGAACAATAAGGTTGAGAGTTATCATCTTGACAATCTTTACAATTATCATATACATCTTCATCAGGTATTATAGTACCAAGCGTGGGTATAGGTGAGACTTGCGAGAAAACATAACATTCATTTGCTAAAACTATTGATGTACCGGCACCAACGGTTAAGTTAGAATTAATTCTAACGGCGACGGCGGAACCACCACAACATGGTTCAAAAAGATACTTTGTATATGTCGGAGTAACTGTTGGTGTTACTGAATTAGTTGGTGTTACTGAATTAGTTGGTGTCTGACTTGGTGTATTAGTCGGAGTCACACTTGGTGTACTGGATGGGCACGGGTTTATACTTTCACAATCTTTACATGCCGTAGTACCATTATACATAGTACTTATCAATATTGAGGGCGTATCAGTAGTTGCTGTGAAACTAACTACTAAATAACATTGTCCCAGATAAACAAAGGAACTCTGTAAATTGGTTGGTAACCCAACTGATTGAAAGTCAAACGGTGTTGCAGGACTTATTTCACTGTTATCACAACAATTTCTTAGTGTTACGTAGTATCTAGATGAGGTAGAGGGTGTAGGGGTAGGAGTCGGTGTTACTGTCGGTGTTACTGTCGGTGTTACAGATGGAGTTGGATTTTCACAAAGATTACAATTTTGATATACCGCATTTACTGTTGTTGTTGGCGCACTCAATGAGGGTGCCANAAATACATAACACCCTTGTAAAGATGGAGCAGTAAAAGCCGTTTGGTTATTTACCGGCGTACCAAATAAATCAGTATCAACCTGTACTACTGCAGACTGTGCTCCACCACCACATGATTGAGCTTGATAAGTTACAAAATTCGGCATACTCGTTTATCTTACTATATAAATAATCTAAAACCTATTTTTATATAGTAAAAGAGAGAACTAATTTAGTTCTCTCTTCTCTCTTCAGGTTTGTAATGTTTAATCCTATCGTGCCATATGGGTGACGATAATAAAACTGCAGGTTTCAATTCACCTTTTTTTGTCATCTGATACATATGTGACATCCAAGTTTGTTCATATGGGTGAGCCCATTTTGTATCTATAAACATTTTTTTATTACCTTCTTTAGAAACTATCATAGGCCAATTAGCGTAATAAATTTCGCCGTCAGCATATGTAACACCGTCAACATTTCTTATATTTTTAAAGTCTGTCAACGGAACGTTAGGGTCTAATCCTGTAATCGGTAGTTTGTCATAATGAGGCCAATTTTCAGTTCTAATCTGTTGTGGAACATTATACCAAGAACATTGTTTATCATTATCAAAGTAAACTTCTGTAAAACTTAATTTTAAGAAGTCGAATTTATCCTTCATCATAATCTTATGTACAATATTATAAAGGTTTGGTATGTATTTCCTAAAACCGTTTCTACAATTTTCGCCTTTTAATTCAGGTGGGTTTACAGTCATGTCGTCCTCAAAAAAGAACATATAATCAGCGTCTGATTCATGAAAATGTTCCGCAGCTGCTTGTCGCCCACCACATATACCTGTGTTACTACCTAAATTAATATACTCAAAACCATACTCCTCACAAATTTTACGGTTGTTGTTTCTTGAATTCTCATTTGTTGAATTATCTAACAAAAATAAGTTAGGTCTCTCTAACCACTCAGGGGTTTTTTGCATAGACTTTATAGTGTGTAATACTTGGTCTGCAAAATTGAATGTCAGTACGTACAGATTAGTCTTCACCTTTTCTACGTCTTTGTCAGTGTATTTTTTATTATTTATTACACTCCTTTTGGGGGGTTCAACGAGTTTTACAGTATCATTTTTTAGATTTTCAGTAAATTTAACTATTAGTCCGTTACTATCTAATTCAAACCTTTTATATATATCAGGTTCGACATATGACATTATAGTGAAAATACTTTCCTCAGTACCCATAAATCCTGACGATAGAGTTCTTTCAAGTAGAGAGTAGTATGTCCTATTAGCTTCATTAATTTGTTGTTTGTGTCCTCCAAATAAACCTCCTCTACAAACATATTCCACTTTTTTACCCGAAAATCTATTCATAGCTTCAAAATCAAACCCATGTATTTCAGTATTTGCCTCATAAGGATAACTTAGAAATAAAAATGGGTTTAAGTGTTTATCAATATTGTTTAGTACATTATCATGTGCTAAATGTCCGTGTGGTACAGTATTAGTTATACCAGCATCTAACCAAAAGAAGTAATCAGTATCAAAAGGGTTCCATATTGTTACATCATTAAGAAGAAACATCTTTGATTGTACTATCGGATTATACCACTCGTTAGACGCTTGTGGTGAATTAGATAACCATCCTGATTGATTTAACCATTTTTCTGAAGCTCTTATTTTTTGTGTTTTATCCCAAAAGGGTTGGTACATATTTTTTATATCATCTAATTCATAGATTTTAACAAATGTATTTTCTTTAGACCTTTTTTCCCAAACTAAATATTCGTACTCTTTGGGTATGTAGATAAAAAGTTTTTGTGGTATGTCTAAAAACCTTTTAAACGCCTCTATATAGTGACTAAAGTCCCTACCTACCCTGTCTATATTCCATAATCCAGTTACAATTGTAAGGTTATTATTATTTGTTTCATTGGATTGTATAGTCATAACTTTCTCATTTAACTTTTTTAATGTTTCCTCTCTAATTTTATCTAAGTCCCATAACGCCAAAACTTTACGATTACCATTTTCAAAATTATCAACATAAACATCTTCTTCTAAACATTCTTCAAAAATAGGTAGTTTGAATGGTTCACTCATTAAATTTACTGGATAGAATCGTCCAAAATCAACACCTTCATTTTCTCGGTCTACCACACCTCTCTGTGGTATTTCCCATTTTTCCCCATTTTTAATCGCCCATGTAGTGGATAGTAAATATTTACAATCTGATTTCAATATATTTTTAACCATATCTATCCCCACTTCAATTGGTTGGTGTCCTATAACGTCTCTAACTATTAATAAATCGGATTTAGGTATCTCATCTGAGGCTAAGTCAAGACATGTAAACTTATGTGATGGGTACTTTTTTTTATTCTCGTCAATACACTCTTCAACTATATCACATCCGGTGTATGATTCAATTTCATCAAATATTTTATATATCCAGTTTAAGTCACCACACGGTAAATCTGTAACAGATTTTATATTATATTTTTTTATTATCTCGATAATACCATTAACTAAAAATTTAGTTTCTTCTATCGTACTACCAGGTCCACTTCTAGATTCGGTACTACCAAAACCAAATGTTTGGTATATGTTGGAAAATATTTTTTTACTGTTATTATTCGTCATTTTTTAATTAAATTTATACCCAAAAATTTTTATTTCATTTTCAGACTTTTGTCTTACTACATCTATACTTTCTTCATCATACATAGTCCTATAATCATCAGGATATTCATATCCGAAAAAATATTCTTTTTTACTGTCAGTACCCGTATTTTGATTCCATTTTTTATATTCAATATTTAATTCACTACACAATTTTTCCATTTCTTCATTTAGTTTTTCAAATTTTATTGCTAAATCATAAACAAATAAATTATCATTAAAAGTTATTTGTGATTGTGGTTTATAAAAATTACTTTTTACAAAACTATTAAAGTCTTTCAAAATATTTTTTTTGTGTTCGGGATAATCAGGTTTAAATAGTTCAGGTCTTTGTTTTTTTTCTATACAATGCATGTAATGACTTACAGCATGTGACCATGGATTTCTAACCACAAAATATTTAGTATAGTTTTCAATAACATCATTATATAAGTCAGGAAATCTGTTTTTAAGTATGGTATAAGTTCCGTGTTGGTGCCCTACCATTCTTGACCCTTTTATGGTTGCACCTAAACTATGTGAACCTGTTTTATACGGTGTTACAAAAATTATTTTTTTATTCTCATTTATTAGCATTTCTCAAAGTATTATATTCTTTTGGTTCATAAAATCTATGTTGTATTTTTAACATTTCGGGGTTTTTAGTTCCGGTATCACTCGGTATAGTCGCATTACCTAACACAGGGAATGTCTCGACTCTTGAATTAATTTTCCATTTATCAAAAGTATCAAAAAGATGATTTTCAGGTTCATATGGGACAATTCTCATTTGAATATTTTCATTCTGAAAGTATTTCGAAACTAATACATCATCTGAAAACGTTTTACCTACATATTTTTCAAAAAATATTGGTTTAAATAATTTTCTTTTATAAGATGCAGATTTAAAGTGTTGTATGTTATGTGTATCTCGGATTAAAGTAACACAATAGACCATACCATTTCTTCTATCTTCATATAGTTTTTCGGATGAGCCTCTTCCTTCATATGCGACAACAACATCAATAAGTTCCTTTTGGTATTTTCTGTGTTCTTTTATCATATCTTCATGATAAAACAAATCATCATCTACTGTTAATATAATAGTTTCTTCATTTTTTACCCTATTTAATGTAGGAATCAATTTAGTTGGTGGTCCTAAATCTTCAGTTCTAAAAACTCTTAAATGTGGGTATTTTAATTTAAAATCTTCTAACCATTGTGGGATAATATATTCTTTTTTAGTTGCCATTGAAACGTTTGGAATGTTAAAGTGGATTTCATAATTATCATCGTTCTGTTCACATAATTTTTTTATCACCTTTATTAGTCCATTATCATGTTTAAATTCTAATCTTTCAGGTACTGTTGATAATGTAATGATTACTGACGGCTCTTTTCTACTTCCGTGACTCATTTTTACCTCTATAAACCCCTCATTATAATTAGAATTAATCTCATTTTTTATACTAACTCTAACGTTATTATGTTCTCTTATTTTTATCGCTCTTCTACCTACTTCTTCTAAACCAAGTACATCCTCATTACCTTTTCTAATATCTGATTCTAAATCCCATATTAAACCATTAACTTTATATAACTCATCAATAAAAATATCCGTACCTTCATACTTTTTTATTTCTTCTTTTAACAACATTATTTCTCTGTTGTTATCTATTTTAAGTCTTTCTTTTTTTAAAAGACAGATACTATATCTATCAATAATATCACCTATTGCAATTTTCATTTTTATTTTATTTTTTTATTTTATATGTAGTGTTCATTTTTTTTATGGATTACAGAAATACCATCTAAATAATATATGTTTTTTAATTTATCGTCTGAAAAATTATCCAAATCTGGAAATTTATCCAAATTTAAATAATCTGCCCATCTGAACATATTAATACCGAATAACTCAGATGCGTAACAAAATATATTTTGTGGGTGTACTATGTTTGTTTTATTTACTGTATACCCTAAAGGTGTTAATATATCGAATGCCTCTAAAAAGTTATTATATAATTTATCATCAAATTTAAGTACAAAAACAGGACCTTCCCAAGCACAAATTTTGCTAGGTATTTCATGTTTGACATAATATTTTGATTTTTCATTAAAATGGTTATAACTTCTTTTTAAATTCGTATTTTGAAACGTATGGTGTGTGTACCCTACATGATTTATAGGTATTTTTTCTACCTTGTCAATGATTTGTTGTTTATTCATAAAAATAATACTGTCGTTTTCAAAATATATTATTTCTCTGAACCCGTCATCAAATACTTTTTTAAAAAGGTATCTCATAACATTCCATGGAAAAAGTTTATATGGAATACTTTTTTTGTTATATAACACACTTTCGTATTTATTTACATCCACATTTTTATCACATACAGATTTAATATCAATTAAAATTAAATTTTTATGTTTTATATCATCAAAATCATCCACATTATTAGTTAATAGATATATAGGAAAATCTATTCTTTCTTTGTGTATGTAAAACCATCTTTTGAATGATGTAATGTATCTATCAAAAAACGCCATTCCAATAAAACATATTTTATTCTCCATTTTCACTCTTATTTTATTGGTTTTTACACTATTTTCAAGAATATTGTCTGCCTTCCCCATATCACCCTAACATACCCATTGTCAATTAAATAAGGATATAATAATCCGTCTTTACCTCCAACAGTTTCAATAAAATCAGTATCATCAACACTTATTATATGAAATTCAGATAGTTTATCTTGTGCTGCTTTAAAAGCTTCCAAATGTTTTTCTTTATAATTATTAGTCCCAACATCCCATCCATCTAAATAAAGTAAATCGATTTTACCTTCGAAGTTTTTTAAAAACTCTATCCCATCCTCTGTGTAAATTTTTAAGTTTTCGGGTATCGGTCTTTCTAAATGAAACTTATAACCTTTTTCTATTTCAACTTTACACCTACTATCAATGTCAACTGTATGTGTGTCAAATCCATTCATCTCAAAAAAGTACGTAGCGTGACCGTCTTCACAACAAGGTGGAGCATCTAAAGGTGTTAAATTCTCACAATCTTCAAAATAATGTACACACCTTTTAGTAATTTCCGAACGACTAGACCCTATCTCCACCACAGTTTTTCCTTCAACTTTTTTAAGTATTTCACATGTTTTCTTTATCCAAGGTGCTGGAAAATTTCTGAATACAACACCACTATTTCTTTCTTCTGCCGTTAAACGATTTTTTTTTAAAAAAATTGTATCTTCTTTGAATTCGTAACACAATTTAATCGACTCTTTAAATTTTTCTTTATTTGTCATTTTTTACTATATTTCAAATTCAACTCTTTCCGCCCATCCTCGTTCTTTGGATAATCCCCAATAAACGACTTTAGTCGGATTTTTATCTGTCATATACATCTCTTCATAATGAATGGATTTTCCGTTCTCTGTGAATTCTTTTAACTGATGTCCCTTGATATATTTATGATTCTGTCCCTCTCCGTTTTCGTCATCGAATGCTATTAGTATCGATTCGTAATCATCCGCAGGTAACATATCCCTCGTAACATTAACCAAATAATAAAAAGAGTACATAAAAGAATCCTCCCACTCTTTTTCAGTTTTATATGGATGTGGGTTTGGTGGAAATTTATTATCTTTAGTATACTTTTGGAATGACTTTTTCTCAAAGTGTATTCCCGCATAAATTTCGTAGTCTCTAACTGTTCTTTCAGTTCCCAACTCATAACCTGTTAAGTCATGTTCGTTATCTTCAACACCTAATAACTTACGTATTCTAGCTCTCGCTATGTCGTTACCTTTCCACCATAAACTTTCCCCCCTTTTACTTTGGTCGTCCCATACTAACTTACCCGCTCTTTCTTCTCTCATAGTGGCATGCCATATAACAATTCTGTGTGGGTGAAATAGGTCATATCCGTGAGTAAATGACCTTATGGTTAAATTTAACTCTTCTCCAGCAAAGAATATGTTAGGGTCATGTTTTACCTCTTTCGCCCATTTGTTTGGTCCAAATGCAAAGTGACCACTTAAGAATCTTGCAGGGTATGGTTTTTCCAAGTGTTTCCACCCCCCTGTGACTGCAGTGGGTCTAATGAATATTGTACCAAAAGGATAGAAACTAGCCGCCTCAGATAACCATGGTTCTTTAACCCTGTCTTTGGGGTCGTTAAATGGGTTATAGTAAGGTAAGTATCCACATATTAATGGGTTGTGTCCCTCGTCTTTTAATTCATGATACCAATCAATTAAAGTTTTATCCCAATTTTTTGCAAATCTATGGTGAGAATCTAATTGACATACAAAATCTTCATCCGTTAACAACTCATCATTAATAACTCCTCTTGCATACGCCAAACCTTTAGCCTCTTCATAATGAATGTCTTTAATTTTAAACCTTGGGTCATCTCTATATTCATCCAAATTATCGAATCCATCCTCAGGGTGGTATTGTCGACAGATACCAAAATGTATCCTTTCTGGATTTTTTGCGTTTTCTAACGCACTTTTAATAGTAGGTATTAACTCAGGTTCTCGGTACGCCGGTAGGTGTACCAAAATTGTCATTTTATTTTTAGACTTTTTCATATAATACTCCTTCCATTCTGTTTACCCATCCCTCTTTTTCAGAGTGTGGCCAAACCACCCATTTATACGGTCTAGTTACCGTGTTAAAACTTCTCCATAGACGACAGAATCTATCAGGGTCCGTCATCATTCTTTTTATCTCATCAGCGTTTGCATCATCTCTATGGATTTCACTACCATTTTCATCTTCAAATGCAACTGCCCAAACATTGTAATCTTCGTGTGGAACACTATCAAAAGAAATATCAATACAATGTTTAAATGGTGTTGAAAATGAGTTTTGGTACTCTTCTTCATTTTCGAATTGGGGACATGGAGCGTCTTTCTTATCTAGTGTGTGTTGTTGTACGGCTCTACGACTAAAAGATATACCTGCATATCTTTCGTATTCATCTAAAGTTTTTTCCGTACCTAACCCATAAATACCAAAAAATTCAGGGTCATAAACTTCACCATCCATACTTAAAAGTTTTCGATTTCTCTGATGTGAACCGTCATTTCTTCCTCCCCACTCGTTATGGTCGTCCCAATGTTTTTTCAATCCACGTCTAGTATAGTAATGCCACAAGAAAATCTTATGAGGGTGTAATAAATCATAACCATGTGTGTAAGACCTAACAGCGATTGAAATTTCTTCTCCGTGAAAATAATACTGTGGGTCGTGTGGTACTTCTTTTACAAATTCACCCTTAGCAAAGGCAAAATGTGCTGAATAAAATCTTGCGGGGATGGGTTCAGTTCTATCCGCGGCATCATCAACCGTTGAAGGTAAGAAGTGTATGTTTCCGTCAGGGCTAAACCTGTCAAAATCCATTCTCCATGGTTTTTGTATTCTACTATCAGGGTCATTGTCAGGTTCGAAAGAAGGTGCATAACTTGTTAATAATGGTTTTTTAATACCTTTTTTTACTAACCTTTTATGTTCTTTCTTTAACTCATAATCCCAATTCTTAATAAAACGAGTATGTGAATCTATCTGAAGTGTATAGGTTTCGTCTTCGTAAAGTTGTTGTAATAGATTTCTAGCCCAACATGCTCCCTCACTATCTTCGTAAGGTATGTCTAATATTCGAAATCTTTCGTCTTCTAAATAATCGTCAAGATTGTCCCATTCATCTTCACTTGTATGTTGCCATGCGATACCAAACCTCAGGTTTTTTGGGTCTTTCGCTTTATCTAAGATATCTTTTAAAGTATTTAATAAGTCAGGGTCTCTATAAGAGGCTATCTGTACAAATATTGTCTCTGGTTTACGCGCCATAATCTTTTTTTTTAAAAATGATACATTTATTAGAATAGTAAAGTTATTTTAAAACAAGATAATATTTATGGTAAATGAAATTACTACATACCATACAAACATTAATACAGGAAGCTGAGGATAATTTATATATTGCGACTCTAACTAATGATAACCCATCAGAAATAGAAGAGTTAGAACGTAAAGTAGAAGATTCTTTAAATCTTTTAAAGATTTACAAGAACCTATCTTAATTTAAATTTATCATCAGGAGTACTAACTCCTTTTTTGTTGACTACGTCAGCACATACGTCATTTGCAAATTTTATTGACTCTTCAACCGAATCTGTTGTCAATAATTTAATTAAAAAAGACGCCATAAAAGTATCTCCAGCACCACTAACATCTATAGTTTGTTGTGGATTATCACTTTCATAGTCAACCCCATTAAAGGAAGCCCCATCTTTACCTTTTGTAATAATAAACTTTTCCTTAAAACTATCACATAGTTCTTTATTATTAAGGTACTCACTATAATTTAATTTAACGTAATTAACCTCAGAAATAGTACTATAATCTAATATCTTTTTACTATCTAAAATTGTTAATTTAGCAATTGCCGCAATATTTTTTATCACATCATTTGATATAAAACCTTTATCATAATCACTAATAATCACTGCGTCTGATTCGGATATAGTTCTCCTTTGTTCGGGTGTTAGGTATAGAATTTTATCGCAAGGTATTTTTTCATCATCAATACGTATGAACATATGATTACTCTTTAAATCAACATATCTAGTTTTAATGATTTTATCAGGCTGATGCCAGTGAATAATTTCACAGTCCTCGTAAAGTGATTTAATGTTTTCAACAACATTACCTGCCATACCATTATTTTCTACGGTTTCTATTTCATTAAAGACAGGGACGGGCGCTTCAGGAGATAATCTCTTTACGTCACCATACACAAATCTGTCGATACATAATTCACCGACTACTAATATTTTTTTCATGCTCTATAATTTTTGTTGAGGAGTAGTTAGGTACTCTTTCAAAATATATAATATCTTGAAATAAATGTGAACCTATTATTTTTTTATCTTTATAATCTGACCCAATAACCATGGTTGTTGCTCCCCATTCTTTTATCCTATCTTCTAAATCTTGATTGGTGCCGAACCCCACAACACTCTTTACGTATTTTAAAGATTCTAATAAAAATTTTCTATCTTCAAAAATGTTCACGGGTCTATTCTCGCCTTTAAGTTTTTTAATTCTACTATCGTAGTCTATACCAACTCTAACTTCACCCCATCCACTACAATAACGAAGTAGTTCTATATGTCCTCTGTGTAGTACATCAAAAGTACCATTTACCCATATCTTCATTTTAAAACGTCACCTCTCCAAACTCGATACGAATCAGAATCAAAGTGTTCAGTAGAAACCTCAAATACAGTCCCGTCTGTTAGTGCTTCCAGTTGATGCGGTTGACCTGGAAACTGTCTAACTGAGTCCCCAACTTTAAGGTGTTGTTCATGAACCTCTGCAGTTTCAGTATCTATCCAACGGTATAAAAATTCACCTTTATCTACATACCACGTCTCATCCTTTATCATATGATAATGCATAGAGAACTTACATCCTTTTTTGAATACTAACAATTTACCACAATACTTGTCATTATTTTCAAAAATTATTTCGTGACCCCATCCTTTGGGTACATTACACTCTTTACATTCAATTGCGTTAAATACGTTTGGTTTTTCCATTCTATTATTTTTTTATTCTTTTATTAGAGCTCTCCACCCTTCATAAAATTTTTCGTCTTGTAATTTAACTTTGATTGGTTCATACTTAGAAGGTATTATATAGTTCTTAGATAGTTTATTAATGTTTTCAATTATTAACTCATACATTCTCCTACCTTTATTAGGTCCTTCTTCAACATAGTGATGTCCAAAAAATATATATTTACTATCAATCATTTTCCAATGATTACCTCCAACATATTCTCTATATAAAACATTAGCAATACAATCCTTTGGGTTATTTTCAAAGTGGACTCTTTCAATTTCAATTTCTGGGAAATTTAATTTTAAGTGATATTCTGCCTCACATATAAATTTATGGTTACAAAGGAATCCTCCGTCTATAATAACATTTTTAGATTTTTTTATACTATCAATTAGATTTTTAAATCTATACTCTTCATCGAACGACCCTTTTACATTACCTTCATCATCTAGTTCGTATTTCCATCCCCAATCTGACATAATAATATGGTCATTATTATTGATTTTATTTATTAAGGTTGATTTACCTGAACCAGGTAACCCTATTACAATTTTTACTTTATTCATCCTATTTATATTTTTCTAAATTAGTTCTTCTCTCAAAAGGGCCGTCAAATGATTGCCACCAAGTATGTCTTTTATTTAATAAAATAATTGCAGGTACTATAAAATCTTTTTCATTCCACCAAAATAACCTCCATATATCACGGTCATTTTTATTAGTCATAGCAAATTGTACCCTGTAATCTTCTCTAATATCATAAACTCTTAATCCTACTTCAACAAAGGAATAAGTGAAATCATACTGTACCTTTTCTTGTATTTTGTAATCATTATTATCTAAATTATGAGGTAACTTTCCATATTTATCCCATACTTTATTTAATGATTTTGTCGACGCTATTCCAAAACAATGACCTGCATGAATTTTATTACCGTTCCAATCTTCAGCATTCCTTTGTAATGGACATAAATAACCTGATTTAGGAAACATATTATATGTTCTTATCAGGTATTCATCCCAATTATTTTCCACAACAAAGTAATCATCTTCGTTGAAGATAAAGTAGTCATATTTCTCTTTATTCCGTTTAAAGCTCTCTGAAAAAGTGGCGTAGCTGAATCCTTTATTTTCTCTAATTAGTACTTCTATTTCAGTATTCTGAACTTTTTTAGGGATTATATTTAACGCATCACTTAAATAATCATAGTGTTCTTTTTCAACATTAAAATTAAATATAATTTTGTCTAAATTATGATAATAAATAGAAAGAGTCTCTATTTGTTTTTTAAGAAAAATTAACCTGTCACTTTCAAACTCAGGTACGGTTCTTCTTCTATCTCCAAAATAAAAGTTAACAACATAACATACTGAATTATTCATTTTTATTGACTATATAATTTTTTATTTTATAGGTATCTTTATCTATTTTATCGAAATCATATTCAATAATTTGTTTATCCTGTTTTATAATAAGTAACTTATTAGTGTCTTCGTACTTTGATAATCTTATAGTTGACCAATGGTTTGGTTTAGTGACTAAATTTTTAATTATGTTTTCGTTAATTACAGCCTTAATTTTTAATTCTTCTTTGTTTTTGTTATTAACAAATAATATTAAGTCGTTACTTTCATCCACTAATGGGCAGGTCCATATTTCTTTACCGAAAGAAGCGTACAAATTTATTTTAATACTCCCGTCTTTTAAGGTTTCATGACTTTTGTAGAAAGTGTCTTGTTGTTGTCTTATTAAAAAAAACTCCAAGTCCTCTAAAGTTTTATATTTGCCGTGGATAATTTTATTTTTTTGTGGCTTAAACCACTCTTCGTTAAGTTTATCAAGATTAAAAGACATCGGGAAACTTATTAAAACAGGTGTATAATTAGTCTTATAATATACTAAACTATGATTATCTAATAGTTTAGAGTTATTATTAAAATGTGACATATTATTCAATGAGGTATCATACTCTATTATATGCACTTTTTTATACCCTAACATCTTAGCGTTATTTATACCTATGAAAAATAGTTTATAAGCCGCGACAGAGTGATTAAATTGTCGAGCTTCTGTGGTGTTTATTTTGAAGTGTTCATTTCCCCACCAAGATTCGTACTTAGAATCTATGTTAGTTAAAATTTCATTTTCTTTATCAAAAATAAAATAATCAACCTTTTCATATAAATCATCAGGTAATCTACTATGAGAAACAACCATTATATCAAAATTTGTGTTGTCTATTTGATTAACAAACTTTCTCAATAACTCTTCTCTTTCGTAGTCAGGAGTGTATGAATTTATAATTATTAAGTCCTTCATTTTACATTTTTTTATAAATCATATAAATATATTTACGACCTCTAACCATCTTATACTCTTCTTGAGGTTTAAACCCAAGACTTTCATATAATTTCAATGCAAAGTTGTCTTCAAAAACCCACAAGGTAGCATAATCTTTTTCTTTTAAGTATTCAATATACGATAAACGAGCATAGCCTTTTCTCCTATAATCAGGGTGTATATCACACCCTACTTCATCACCATTTGTTCTAATATATCCCACTTTTTGATTATCTTCATTAAGTATAATATACCATTTAGGGTTTGTTTTTGTAAACCACTTATCACACTCTTCAATCGTAAATACAGAATCATTTTCAAGAAATCTTCTAGTTGATTCATCATTCCTAACTTCAAGTAAAAATGATAAATCTTCTTTAGTGAGTGGTTTTAAGTTAATCATATTAATTCTTCATATTTTTTAAAAAATAAATCAATATCATTACTCACCATGTAAGGTATTAATTTATCTAATTTATTTTCTTCCATGTTCCACCATTTTATTTCGAGCAATTTTTTAATTACATCATCACTAAATCTATATTTAATATGTTTAGTAGGATTACCTCCTGTAATACTATATGGTTCAACATCTTTAACCACAGTACTATTAGCCGCTATTACTGCTCCATCACCGATTTTGACTCCTGACATTACTGTTACACCTTCACCAATCCAAACATCGTTACCGATATTAATATCTCCGTTAGTATGTGGATATCCTTTAATTTTATCAGGTAAACTTTTAAAAGTATTGTTATGAATCCATTTAACATGGAATGGATATGAACTAATCCAATCATGTCTGTGGTTACCCCCTAAGTAAAATTTAACATGAGAACCTACCGAGCAGTAACTTCCCACAATTAAGTTAGGTAAAAAATAATTACCTTTGTAATCATATGCGGAGACATCCCAAAATACCTTACCTTCGTGTACACCATAAGTATGTTTACCAACTTTAATGTGTTTGTGTTTTACCATCCTTTCTTAATGCAATCTACGATATATTCTCTTTCCTCCTCTGTAACCCACCAACCAACAGGTATAGATACAATATTACCTATTGTTTTATCTAAATTAGGTAGCGCAGTTCTGTGTTCATACACACAAGTATGTTTATCATTTCTTTCATGAACTTGCGACACCGCAATATTACAGTCACCCATCCATTTGTAAAATTTATCTCGGTCTTCCACAAGCATCGAATATATCCAAAAAGCCGAATCGTGACCCTTTTCTCTCTTTAATAACTCAACACCTTTTACGTTTTTTAGATTTTCATCATAAAATTTCGCGTTTTCTCTGTGTTTACTTACAATTTCGTCGACATATTTTAAATTTTCAATACCTACAGTGGCACAAACATCATTCATATGGAACTTAAATCCCCACTCTTCAACATCTGCTTCACACCTGAAATCTTTTCTATCACTATCCCTATCTATACCGTACCATCGTAAAAGTCTTGCCCTTTTATTTAATTCACTATAAGGAGATAATAATAATCCTCCGTCAATTGAAGTTATGTGTTTTATTGCTTGTAATGAAAACATGGTTATATTTCCATGGGTTCCTATTTTTTTACCTTTATATTCTGAACCAAATGAGTGTGCTCCATCTTCAATAATAGCAGGTCTAAACCCAAACCTTTTTCTAGCTCTATTTTGAATTTCCTTGATTTTATCAAGGTCATTAGGATACCCTCCCCAATGAACTAACATAATTGCTTTAGTTTTTGGTGTTATCTTACGCTCCAAATCCTCTAAGTCCATATTCAAGGTTGTGGGGTCAATGTCTACCCACTTTATTTTTAAACCGTTACCTAAAATTGGCCAATTAGACGCGGTACATGTCATAGGAGTTGCCAATACCTCATCACCTTCTTCCAATCCAGGCCAATCAACATCAACACCTACCACTCCACTATATACTTTAGTACCTTTTAGAGGTTTTTTAAGTAAGTGTAACGCTAAATGTAAACCTGAAGTTCCTGAGTTTAGTGTTGAAACATAGTCGTGGTCAAAGAAACTCTTAAGTTGATTTTCGAATAGTTCAACTTTGGGTCCTTGTCCAATATATCCACTATTAAGTACTTTACCGACTTCTTCGGCCGCGGTAGGAGCCATAAAAACTTTAAATAAGTCTATTTTTTTATTATTCATATTTCATAAAATTAGTTAGTTTAAATTCTTCGATATTATTATCATTAAGTATAATAGAATTTTTTTAATCAAAATTAATATAATTTCTACTTATATTTAAGTATGTCTCAGTAAAGTTATAGTTATCACCATTAAATGTAATAATAAATTTTTCAATGTCATTACAATGAACGTCTAACTCAATTATTTTATTTTTATCTTTTATCAATTTAAAATCTCGTACTACGTCATTAATGATTAATTGTATGTTTCCATCAATCTTTATATCATAAAATATTATTTTTAATTCGGGTTTCTGATTAGAATAATTTTCATTTTTATTGACGAAAAATTTATAATTATCGTCATTACTATAATTAAATAAGTCTTTATTATTATATAAGAATATTTTGTCTTTTACTGGTTCACCTTTTGTTGGTATATTAAACTTTTTTTTCCATTTTAGTACCTCACCTTCGGCGGCTTTACTTCCATCGGATAAGTATTCCTTTAATGTTATCTCCTTAACTATATTTTCCATCATTTCCCTATCAAAAACCATAAAATGTAAGGTCGTTTCCCATAGTGTTTCAGGGTTATTTGGGTCTCGTCTTGAGTGTATTATATTAACCTCATCACTTCTTATCTCTTTTATTAAATTTTCACTAAGTTCAGTATCATAAATCATATGATAAAAGATATTATACTCGAAGGTTAACGCAATCTCACTTAACTTTTTTGTTTGATATAGTGCCGCCCATCCATAATCATTTACAAAATTAGTCATTCTAACCCATCCCTTATCAGTATTAATCGTTCTCCAAAAAGTCCAAGACTTTTCAGGCCAACTTAATAACGGATTTTCTTTAGTATAAAAAACAAAATCACTTTTTTCAACTATATTGTGAGGTAATTGTATAAAGTTTGGTGATAAACACATCACATCTAACCCTTGGTTTTTAAGTATGTCTATATTCTCAGATAAAATATTTTGTTTTTCTTCTGTATCACAGAAGGTACTTATTAAAATTATTTTTTTCATAGTGTATTTAAATTATCTTTTAAAATCTTCTCTAAAACTCATCTTTTTAAAAATTTCCCTATCTTCCTCAGTTTTAAACTCAAAAATATCTCTTACAACATCATTTTCTATAATTGTCATTTTATTAATACTTTCGTAATCACCGAAGTCTGTCATTAACCACGAATTAAATTTAACTAAACCCGTTTTAAATATATGTTCGTCGTTAATAATAATATGGTAATTCACTCCATTTTCTTTTTTTTTATTCCATACAATAAATTTAATATGGTTGTCTAATAAATCAACAAAAGGGACACCCCACGGATTAAACCCTTCGTCGTTTTCTGATGTCGCATATTTATTACCATTAGATTCTAATAATTTCCTATCTTTAACTAAATAGTTTCCATTATCATGTATTATTTTTTGAGTTATATATTCAGGCCCTTTAATACGGGAATTTCTTATTGTATTTTTAATGTTATCCTCATTTAAAATTAGTAAATCTTCAGGTAACGATTCAATAAGAAATGAGTATGTACTACCAAACATAATATCATCAACAGTAGGTTGTTTATCTATATAATAGATTGATTGATATTGTTCTAGTTTTTTTCCGTTGTCTTTGAGTTCGTCAATGTTACTAATTTCGCTATCATACTCTACGATATGGGCTTTTTTATAACCAATGTTTTTAGCAAGTGACAATCCTAAAATTAACATTCTATAAATAGCTAAATGAGTATTTCTACCTGTTAATAAACCTGATTGTATTCTTCTATCTTGCCCATCACCAGGGCTAAACCACGGTTGATTAATTAGGTCCCAATCAGTCAATAATTCATTTTTTTCGTCAAATAAATATAAATTAACTTTATCTTGTATGTCGATAGGAATTGGTGAATGACTGATTACCATAATATCTATCTCATCACTAAATTCGTATAGTTGATTGATTAATTTTCTTAATTTATCAATTTTTTTACTATCGGGACAATAAGCGGTTATCATTACTAAATCTTTCATTTATTTATAGGTTATTTTATCTGTAGGTGAATACCATTCATTTATTGATGATGGAACTATTGAGTTATATCCTAATATTTGTTGTGTTTTTTCAGTAAATTCATATTTTCTATTATACCCTAAAGCTCTTGGGTAATCTAATAGTTGTTTATAGTATGGTAATGAAAAAGTTATTGGTAGAGCCCTTCTAATTTGTTCTGTTTTATTTATTCCTGATGCGTGAAATATATTAGAGTTCCATATAACTATATCACCAGCCTTACCTGTCATGGATACACAGTTATCTTCCCATAACTTTTTTGTTGGTTTTTCTTCTATTAAGTGTGAATATGGTAGTAATAATGTCCCTCCATTTTCAACAGTAAAATCATCAACCATGACTAAACTATTTAACAATAGAGGAATTTTACCTGAATAACCTCTAATATCTCTATGTACTTTTTTATAAAACAAATCAGATTCTGATTTTATATTACTTAATGCCGAAAAAGAATTTAATATACATTTTTCACCAAAGTAATTTTTTTCTAAAGATTCAATTAAACCCCTGTCTATCATTTCTTGTAAAAAATCTATAAATATATCATCACTAGCTAACACATTCATAGCAACACCATCGGACGTTATACCATTATTATTATTTTGTCTAATTTTTTTATGTTCTTCAAATGATTTTGGTAAAACTTCATTTATTTTTTTTAACCATTCATTAGAAACCCATTTTCTTAAAATGGTATATCCTTTTGTTTTTAATTCTAAAATATTTTGTTTTTTCATTTTAAAAATTTTTCTTTTTTTTCTCTTTTCCTAATTACTTTACAGGGATTACCATACGCTAAAACATTATTAGGTAAGTCTTTCAGAACTAAGCTACCCGCACCTACTACTGTATTTTCACCTATATTTAATCTATCTAATACAGTAACACTTAAAGTAATTGCTGAGTATTTTCCTAAAGTAACATAACCTCCAGTCACAGAACCAGCAGATACACTAGCGTAATTACCGATACTACAATCGTGTTCTATTTGAGCTCCTGTAGCGAAAAAAGTAAAGTCACCTATTTTAGCTTTAGGGTTAATAATACACCCTGCCATCATAACTACACCGTAACCCATTTCTACATTTTCACCTATTATAACCGAAGGATGAATTGCGTTTACAAACATAAATGAAGGTATTGAATTTTTTATCTGTTGAAATATTGTATGTCTTATCCAGTTATCTCCTATAGAAATAATTCCTCCGTGTACGTTATGTTCTTTTATTATATCTTTTAGGTTTTCTTGTCTTCCTAAGATTTTATACCCGAATCTATCACTACCAATATCATGTATTGAATCTATAATACCTACAATATTATACTTTCCTTCTTTATGAATAATATCAATAGTATAATGAGATTGATTACCCCCACCTATTAAAACTATATTTTTCATATCTTATATATTTTAAATTTAGATAAATCAGGGTAAGGTAATTCCAAATCCTCATTTTGTTTTTTAGTACCATCAATATTATAAAATTGTCCCATCAAAAGAGAACCTCTAGCCGCCAACTCAGGCATCATATAAAAATTCCATCCCAACATATCTAAATTATCGTCATGATATGAACACTCTCGTCTACCACTATACCTAACCCTTTTAAACCATAAATAAGCCTCATGACAATCTGTTAATATTGCACCTCCTTTAGATAATTTAAAATGTTTATAAGGACCTGTAAATGAAACACACATATGTTGACCTTGTTTATACATATCAGCAGTGAATGTCAATGCTGAGTCCCATACGTTACTACCCTTTAATTGGTACATACCTTTAATTGTTTTACCTTCAACAGGTTCGAACTCAACTTTAAGTCCAGCATGAATAATTTCACAAGGAACTGAAGGGTATGTTCTACACGGGATACTTACCTTACCTTCAATACTTTTTTTAATGTGATTTTCATAATACAAAGCCAAAAACAATGCGTTTGACATATTATCTACCGTAATCACATATGGAGCTCCAGTATAGTCTGAAAGTTGCTTTTCAAAATCTTCTGTTATTTTGTATACTCCGTTTGCCATTTTCTTATATTGATATTGATATAATAAATGATTTTTATTAAATTTTCAATATGAATAGACTAAAAATATATTTACACGGCTCTTATGTCGGAAATACTGGATACAATAACCACACTAGGGATTTTACGAGACACCTAAATAAAAAAGCCGATATAAAAATTAGAAACTTTACGGTAGGTCCGTCATGGAATAGAATGGTTAATGACCAACCTCATGATGGTGAGTCATATTTGAATGATACCGATAAAGAAATGTTATATAGACAAACTACTTTAGTAGATAATAATCATAGAAAAGATGTACCTATTTATCAGAAATATGGTAAGGAATTTAAACATGATGTAAATTTAGTTTTGTCCGAAACAAATCATCATTACTTTTATGATGAGTATATGGGACCTAAAATAGCATATAATGTATGGGAGTCTACTTTACAACCTCAAGGGTTTTTTAATAAATTACTACAATATGATGAGTTGTGGGTACCTTCTAAGTGGCAAAAGGAATGTAGTATAGAACAAGGATTTGAAGAAGAAAGAGTGAAGGTAGTTCCTGAAGGTGTCGATGTAGATACTTTTTTTCCTGAAGACGTCGAATCTTTAGATACATATAAAGACGGTAGATTTAAATTTTTATTATTCGGAAGATGGGACTATAGAAAATCCACTAAAGAAATTATTCAAACTTTTTTAAAGACTTTTGATAAGGACGAACCTGTTGATTTAGTAGTCTCCATCGATAATAGATGGGGAGAACAAATGGATGGTTTTAAAACCACTGAAGAAAGATTAGAAAATTACAATTTAATAGATGATAGAATTAAACAACTATCTTTCACATCAAGAGAAGATTATATCAAATATTTAAAAACCGGTCACGTTTTCCTTTCTTGCGCCAGGTCTGAAGGTTGGAATTTGCCCCTTATAGAGGCTATGTCGTGTGGGACACCTTCTATCTATTCTAATTGTTCAGGTCAGCTTGAGTTCGCTGAAGGAAGAGGAATACCAGTAAGAATAGATAGTGAAAAAGCGGCAAATACAAATGATTATGGTCGTTATACTATGAGTGACCTACCAGGTAATTATTATGAACCCGATTTTAATCATCTATCTGAGGTTATGAGAGATGTATATGTAAATTACAAAACATATAAAGAAAAATCATTAAAAGAATCAATAGAAATTAGAGAACAATTTAACTGGGATAAAGTCGCTGATATTGGTTTGGATACTATAAATGATTTCTTATCTCGTAAACCATGGCTTAATAGACCTGTAAGAGAAAATCAAATAAATATATCATATATTGATGGACCAAAAGTAGAAATACTCGGTGATGAAGATAAACAATATGTTGTGGAATTCATAAATGGCGATACTAACGAAGTAATCAATACAAGCACCATTGGTCGTAATATGTGGTGTAATTGTAATCGTGAGTATTACATTAATTGGATTATAAAAATAAATGGAGAAATTTATGATAGGTTTGATGTTACTAATAAAACAGTATTAATTTCTTTAGACTCTAAATCTGTGGGAGACACTATAGCGTGGGCACCATACGCTGTAGAATTTGCGAAAAAAAATAATTGTAGAGTGATATTAAGCACTTTTCATAATGATTGGTTTTACGATAATCCTAATTATAAGGATATTACTTTTATACAACCAGGTCAATCCGTTACATGTTATACATCATATACAATAGGTTGGTTTAAAGATGTCAATGGTGAATGGAATAATTTTAACAAATACCCTAATTCAGTTAATTTAATCCCTTTACAACAAACAGCAACAGATATATTAGGTTTGGATTATAGTGAAGTAAATTATGGTATTTCATTAAATATAGATGTCAACCCCTTAGATAAACCATTTGTCGTATTCGCTCCCCAAGCAACTGCTGGGTGTAAAGAGTGGGTTTACGATAATTGGGTTAAATTATCTAAACTTATAAAAGATAAAGGTTATGAAGTAGTTATTTTAACTAAAAATCCTTATTTTATTGAGGGTACTATAAATATATTCGACGAGTCTTGGGATACAGTTGCAACATATCTAACACATTCTAAATTTACTGTGGGTTTAGGTTCAGGTATATCTTGGTTAAATTGGTCACTTAATAAGTTCACTTACATGATAAACGGATTTTCTACAGACAGTCATGAATTTAAAAATAATATAAAAAGAATTAGTAATGATATTTGTATTAAGTGTTGGAATGACCCTGTACATACTTTTGACGCCTCTGATTGGGATTGGTGTCCTGTTTATAAAGGGACTAAAAGACAACACATATGTCAAAAATCAATAACAGCAGAACAGGTTTTTAAAAATTTAGAATTATGAAAAAAATATTATTTTATTTAAAATCAACTTCACTGGGAGATACTATTTGTATCATGCCATGTATTGATTATTTAAACGAAAAAAGTGAGGATGAGGTTTATATTAAAATAAAACCGTTTTTTCAAACTTTGTTTAAAGAATCATATCCAAATATAAAATACTATAGTGATGATATTCTTTATGATAAAAAAGTAGATATACATTACGACTTTAGAAAACCGATGCAAAGTAGTTTCGCCGAACAAATGGGACTTATTAATTGGTCTTATGTTAGACCTAAAATAGATTTACCTAAAGATGAGAGACCTATGAAAAAAAAATATATATCATCGGGAATTCATTCTACATTTCAAATGAAGTATTGGAACGACCCTATCGGTGGTCAGTACCGAAAAATATCCCCTTATTGGTCTAAATTGTTTAAAATGATTAAAAAAGATGGTTATTTACCTGTGGTTATTGAAAAAGATGAGTTTTTCGGTGTGTCACCTAATATGAATGGTTTACCATCAAATTGTATTAAAAAAATAAACACCCCATTAGATGAAACAATAAATTATATTTATCATTCTGAATTTTTTATAGGTTTATCTTCAGGTTTGTCGTGGGTTGCTCATGCTTTAGGTAAACCTGTTGTAATGATATCTAATTTTACTGAAGATTGGCATGAATTTGATTTATCGACAGAGGACTATATAAGAATAACCAATAAATCAGTATGTCATGGTTGTTGGAACAAAAAGGTGTGGAATAAAGATTCGTCTTATTCTGATTGGGAGTTTTGTCCGGAGCATAAAGATACTCCTCGTCAATTCGAATGTCACTATTCAATCACTCCCGAATATGTTTATAATAAAATAAAACACTTAATAAAATGAAAATAGAAGTATCAATAGGTGAGATAGTAGATAAACTATCTATATTAAAAATAAAATCTGAAAATATTACTGACTCTATAAAATTAAAAAATGTTGTTAACGAGTACGACTACCTTTTTAATGTCGTGGAAAACGAACTTAATATATCAACTGATAGTGAACTTTATAAAGAATTACTATTAATAAATAAAAAGTTATGGGGTATTGAAGACGGTATTAGGGATAAAGAACGTGAAAAATCTTTTGATGAAGAATTTATATCATTAGCAAGGTCAGTATACTTCACTAACGATAAAAGAGCTGATGTAAAAAAACGCATTAATATAGAATATGGTTCTGATTTTGTAGAAGAAAAATCGTATAATAAGTATTAAATTTTAAATGCCGAATATAACGAACTTCTTTTATAGATATAATGAAGTATCCACATTTAATCAGTGGAATACCCCAACATG
>JGI20151J14362_10000605_pt1 | contig 26255 bp, 15 predicted proteins | sample COG_01_FD_14362 | JGI IMG/M metagenome (IMG submission 14362)
GGAAGGAAGGACAAAGAATAGAAATCTCTTCTGTTGATAACAGTCTTCGTTTACTACGTCGTTCTTACTATCTATCCCCCTATTTAAACAACAACAACAACTACAAAAAACGCGCGCGCGTTGATTGATTAAAAAAATGAAGGCGAAGCGCCGTTTTTTTTGAACCACGAAAAAAAGCGAAAAAGAAAGGTTTCAAAATTGAGATCCTCTGTCTGTCTGTCTGTGAAAAAAGCTTTTGGAGTGGATTCATTTATTATTAAACTATATATTATTAAACTAAAGGCAGGTGATTCGCTACGAGTAAAGAAACACACAACACACACCTCGTCAGAAGCGAGCGAAAATGACGACGATTCAGACGACGAGAGGAGGTTTTTGTGTCCTAATCAGACGACGATTACTTCTTCCCGCCCTTCTTCTTGGCGTTTCTCTCCTTGATTTCTCTCAACGCTTGCGCTCTCGCCGCGGCGCGAACGTCCGGCTTTTCCTGGCGCTTCTTCGTCAAAACTTCCAAAGACGCGCTGACGTACGATCGCTTACTCGCGTTCTTGTTGATCTTTCTCTTCTTTTGCTTCACAACCGTCGATTGGTCTTTTTTGTGCTCTTTTCTATACGCCGTCGTCCACGCGATTCTTGCCGGCTTTTTTCTTTGCCCGAACAAAGACTTGATCTTCGCGTTGAGGAACAAAAACGTTCTGGAGTCTCTGAGGTACGTTCTCATGCCTTGTTTTGTTGATGATGCGAGAAGGAAAAGAAGGAGGAAACGAAGTCAGTAAACAGCGAGAGTGAGTCGTTTTCTAAACGACGACGACGACGAGATTAGATTGTTTGTTCTCTCTCCGTTTTTTGCTTTCACAACAGAGCCCTTATTGAGGCGGAGGAAAAGAACGAGCAAAAAAGAATCGCGCGCGCGCGGAAACCAGCAAACGCCATCGACCACCACCCTTGAACGCATTTGTTTGCGCTTAAAAGACACGCGCAAATACTCTCTCGAGCTGAATCCAACGGATTCGATGTCGATATCGCGTCGCAAAGGCGCCACCAGTACACCGCGATGTGCTTTTCTAGGCCCCATTTCCCTCGCCAAAGTCGTCAAACTCCCTTGAAAATTTAGCGGGAAAAGCCCCTGGAAACATCCATCAAAAGCGCGCGCGTTTATCCGTATGCGAATTGAACGAAGCTTCCAAACTAGGAAATAATCAATATACGTTTACGAATACGTACCGTGACCCGGGTAGACGCGGAGGCCCGACCACGAGCAGTTTTCAGTCTTAAGAACCATATTTTATACTCCGTTAAATGTGTGTGGGCTAATTTATGAAGGTGAAGAGGGAAAAAGGATGGAAAATTTAGAAGAAATGAGCGAGTGAGTGAGACCGAGTGAGTGTGTGTGTCGTTATTTTAGTTTTACTTTTATATTACACAACAGAAATGTATACAGTCATCATCATCCTTTCTTGCCTTTCTTCTTCTCCGGGTTCCTCGCCGGTGGCGCCGGAGGTTCGAGATTGTAAAACACTTCCATCCTTTCGATGTAATCCCCGTACGGTAAGTTGGTAAAGTCTCCCGCAAAGGCGGTTTTCCCAGAGTCGAGTTCTTTCCGCAGCGTGTTTCTGACCTCGGCGTCGGACCACATGATTGGGCCGCGAATGAAAATTGTGTAGCCTAATTTTGTTGCCGCGAGTTCACTCAAATACCCCGGGTGTGTTCCACCTTTACCTAAATAACACGCGGAAACCGGAAACCACACGTCGCCGGTGAACGTGCCGTTGTTCAACAACGCCATCGCGTCGCTCCCAGTGTCCCAACTCAAACCTTTCGTCATTTGTAACTGTTTTGCCGCGGCGTGGACGTCGTATTCGCCGTATCCAGTCGGAAAATCCGAAAACTGCACCACGCGGCTCGGGTAGGACAGGTCTTTCAAGGCGACTAATTCGGTTTCCTCCACGGAAAGTTGGTTCAACGCGTCCAACTGCAAAAGTTTTCGATTCTCCTTTTTGTTCGTCTTCCACGAAACTTCATCTAAAGCTGATTTTCCTATTCGTCCTCTCCCGTCGTCGCCAACCATGGCATTTGCGGTGTGTTTAATCACTCGCATGAGTTCGTCTTGATCGATTTCCGCGTTTTCCTCCGCGGTGAGTTCGATTCCATCTTCGCCTAAAAACGATCCGAGTTGTTCGCCTTGGGACGGTCCCGGTCTCGGTATGATCGCCTCGTCGTCGCACGGATGCATGGTTGCCACGCCGAGCATTAATATCGCACCAGGGACGTGGTCGAATACTGCCCCGACGAACGATACCGGATCGAACGGGACGACGATGGTCCCATCTGTCAGAGATGACACCTGTACCGCTTTTAAATTTTTCGGCGGCTGTCCTCCCGGATACGTCTCGGGATACAACATTTGACAGGACATCTCCGGCAACACGGCTTCTGGACCGGGCAAAACCTCCGCTTCAATCAAAAGCGGTCCCGGTAATCTACCGTAATCTACCTCGACGTCTAACATTTTCAAAGCCGCTTTGAATATTCTCGGATCGTGGAACCGAATGTGTAATCCTTTCTGCGTCGCCATGCGAATAAACGCGTTGACGGCCTCGTCAAACGTCATCCCTCCTTTCGCTTTCGATACCGGAAGGTACGATGACTTCGAAATCACCGGCACTTCGTATTGCTTTCCGGTTTTTGAATCATACGTCACGCTTCTAGAGACGTCTAAAGTCACCACGTGCGACGATGGGTCTTCGATGGCTTCTATAAACTCATCGAACGTCCCGCTCGGTTTGCTAAACACCAACTCGGATGGATTTTTCAAGTGGAAGTGTTTTAAAATCCTCTCCGTGCTCCACTTCTTCCCGTCAACTCGTTCGAAATTCAACGCTGAACCCCACTTCCTCGTCGCTCTGTTCGGGTTTATGTGTTCCGCGTCCGATCTGTTCCCTCGACTGCCTTTCTCAGCCGAGCGAAACTGGTTCGACGCTAACGCTAACAAGGAGACGATCACGACGACTAAAACAACTTTCCACGTCGGAGGCGATTTGAGTCCACCACCGACACCACTTGGAGCATTATCACCACCACCGCCTTTCTTTTTGTTTGGATCTTTCAGTTGTTCTTTCATCGTTTCCATCTGCGCGTGTTTTTCCTTCAAGATGTTTCTCAAATCCGAAGGGTGCACCGGTTTGCTCGACGACATCTTTCTTTACTTCTAAATTTGTTTTTTTGCGACGATGATGATGATAAGAAAGAATTCTTCTTCCTCTCAATGCGCTCCGCTCCTCTCGTCGTCGCGCTGAATCTCTTCTCCTTCTTTCTCTCTCTTTCCCTCTGGGGTTCAACTGGCTGTTTCTCTCTTTTTCTTCGCCTCAGTCGCGCGTTTTTGTGCGTCTATTTCTGTCGTCGCAGGAAAAGATTTACAGAAAGAGAAAAGAAACGATTAGAGCACGCAGCAGTGAAATAATAAAACGAGTGTATGGCACACGGCGAGTTTTTTTTCAAAAATACGAGTAGACAGAGAGCACACACAGTATGGCAAGTATCAGACAGCAGGAAGTACAGGAGGTCCGTGATAATATAATATAAGAATGACTCTTTTTACAACAAACTTTATGTATTTACAACAAACGCGAAAGAGAAGGTAGGATGGTGGTGGTAATGACAAGTTACCCTCTTTCTCCTTCTTTATCTCTCTCTCTCTTTTTTTTTATCTCTCTTTTTATTAAAGTGAAGACACTTTTCTTTTCCTCCTCCTTCCTAATAATAATATAATATTTTATACGAACTCGACGTCGTTGGTAGTATCAAGTTTCGGCGTCTTATTCGTCGGCCGATTAGAAATAACATCCACCGGTTTCTTTTCTACGACTGGGGCTTCGTATTTATACACGCATCGAGGATCATCGTTTACCGAGGAGAACTTAGAGACGAAAACTTTCGCTTCCTCGGCGTTGAAATCGACCAAAGCGGTTTCGCCTTCGCCAATCTCGCCAGTCAAAACGGCTTCCGCGACGTTATCGTCGATGATTTGTTGCACCGCTCGGCGCATTGGTCTCGCGCCCCAAGCTTGATCGAAACCTTCCTTTTGTAAATGCGCCATGACGCTTTCTGTCAACGCCAAGCCGATATTTCTCTCGTGCAATCGACTTCCAGTTTCGTTCAACATCAACGCGGAGATTTTCGAGACGTCCTCTTGATCCAACTGGCGATAGACGACAATCTCGTCCAAACGGTTCAAAAACTCCGGACGGAAGTGATTTTTCATCTCGTCGAGCACTTTGTCGCGCATGGTATTATACGCAGCCTCTCCTGGATTCTCCTCGAACGCGGAGAGATCGAAGCCTAAGCCACCGCCACCGTTCTTCGAAATCACTTGACTCCCGACGTTTGAAGTGATGATGATGATTGTATTTCGAAACGACGTGACTCGACCTTTTGAATCTGTCAATCGACCGTCTTCGAGCATTTGAAGCATGACGTTGAAGACGTCTGGGTGCGCTTTTTCGATTTCATCGAATAAGACGACCGAAAACGGCTTCTTGCGCACGGCTTCTGTCAGTTGGCCACCGCCGTCGAAACCGACGTAGCCAGGCGGCGCGCCAATCAACTTTGACACCGTATGCCTCTCCATGTATTCGGACATATCCAAACGAATCATAGACTCTTCGTCGCCGAAATATTCTCTCGCCAATGCTTTCGTCAACTCGGTTTTACCCACACCAGTCGGGCCAGCAAACATCATCGACGCGATTGGACGGTTTTCATTCGCTAATCCGCACCTCGCTCTTCGAAGAGATCGCGCGACCGCTTGCACGGCGACGTCTTGTCCAATCACAGACTTTGTGAGCTTCTTGTCGATATCTTGCAAGATGACAGACTCATCCGACGTCATTTTTGTCACCGGGATGCGAGTCCACGCCGTGGCAACCTCGGCGATTTCATTCTCCGTGACGATCAGGTTTTCGTTACTTTTTGTGAGCGATAAGCCTTTGGCGTTCACGTCCATCGCCTCTAAGCGTTCGGTGACTTCAAGCTCGCGTTTTCGCAAAGTCGCAGCTTCCTCGAACAAACCAGCCTCGGCGGCTTGGTTCTTTGCGAGTGTGATGCTTTTGTGTTCTTGCCATAAACTGATGAGTTCCGCGTTTGGTGCGGTGATGACTTCTTCTTCCCCGCTTTCCTTTTCCAATCGCTTGGCTTCGGCGACGTCTTTTTGCCTCTTTTCGTAACTGAGCATCTTTGCGCGACTCCCCGCTTCATCCATCAAATCGATCGCTTTATCTGGTAAAAACCGATCGGAAATGTAACGCGAGGAGATTCGAACCGACTCGCGGATAGCCTCGTCCGTGAACTTACAGTTGTGGTGGTATTCGAATTTATGGCGTATACCGAACAAAATCTCCACGGCTTCTTCCTCGGTAGGTTCTTCCACGATGATTGGTTGAAAGCGTCTGTTTAAAGCGGGATCTTTTTCGAAATACTTTCGATGTTCGTCGAGCGTCGTGCATCCGATGCAACTCAACTCGCCTCTCGCGAGCGCTGGCTTCATGAGATTTGAAATGTCCATGCCGCCACCGTTCACGGCGCCCGCGCCGACCATGGTATGAATTTCATCGACGACTAAGATGATATCTTTGTCGTCCGCGACCTCTTGCAAAATCTCTTTCACTCTTGATTCTAACTCGCCACGCTCTTTCGCACCAGCCATGATTAAACCAATATCTAATGAACACACTCGTTTTCCGAGTAAATGTGACGGAACGTCGCAAGCGACGATGCGTTGCGCTAAACCTTCGGCGATGGCAGTTTTACCGACTCCCGGCTCACCTAACAAAATCGGGTTGTTCTTTGATTTTCTCGCCAAGATTTGTATGCAGCGCGTGACTTCTTCCTCTCTGCCGATGACTGGATCAACTTTTCCGGAGCGCGCTTTTTCAGTCAAATCGAACGCGAACTTTGCCAAGGCGGACTCTTTTGCCCCCGCGCCTGCGTGTTGCGCGGGATCGTCTTGCACCAACTTCCCTTGCTGCGTGTTTGACTGATACGGTCGCTTCGCTTGTAAACCAGTCTTGTTGTTGTTATTATTATTGCTATTATTATCGCCAGACATAGACGAAGACGTCGAGCCTGTTAATTCGCCGTCGGCTTCTAATTTTGCATTCGCGGCGTTTCTTAAAACGGTGCGATCGATGCCGAGCTTTTCAAAGAAGGCGACAATCTCGTCGTCGTCGAACGTATTACACGCGACGATGCACAAATGTTCGGGAGCGATGTATCCAATATTCATCGTCTCCGATAACTCTAAAGCTTGTTGAAACAAAACCTTCGACCCTTTGGAGAACGGAACGTCGTTCGATCCGGAGGAAGATTTTTTGCCGGGCGCGATTGGACGACTTCTCGCCGCCGGTTTAGGCGACGGCTTCTCCTTCTTCGCGTCGTCGTCGTCTGAATCGTCGTCGTCGAGAGAGGCAGACGCGGACGCAGAAGCAGCAGCGATGTCTTTCAAAACCTCGCGCGCTCTGCCGACGGAAACGCCCGTATTCAAAAACCCGTGTTCCCCGTCGTCCTTCGCTTCCACCATCAAGCCGATNACCAAACACGCCGGCGTCACTTCAGTCAAACTCGGGTTTTCCTTCGCCTCCAACTGCGCCAGCATGACTGATTTGATCGCGCGTTCCGTGAATCGTTCAAACACCGCGGAAATTGTATTATTATTATTATCATTATTACGTTTTGTTATCGTTCTCCTTTTCACGACGACGCGACCGACCCCTCGTCCTCCGCTTTTATTATTTGACACCTTTGAGGACAACGAGGAAGGCAAAATTTTTTTCTGAGTCAACATCATTTTTTTTTGGTTGTTTTTCTTCTTCTTCTTCTTTCAGAAACAACTATTAATTACTTTTTACACAAGAGTCTGTTTTTGTCTGTTTGATGACTGTCCGTCTGACGAGTAAAACCATCGTAAACGAAGAAGATAAAGGATTTGGTCAGTCACGTTTTTTCTTCTCTCGTCGTTTTCTGGTGACGACGAATGATGATGAGTATTGATGTATGAATACTCGAACCGTCTTAAAAGTTTCGTCTTCTTAAAAGTCAAAGTATTTTAAAATAAAAACGACGACGGTTCGTCGTTTTTTCTTTGCTTTCGTGTCTTTTTTCGGAACTTCCACGACGACTAAAATCAGTCTTTTGGTTCAAATTTCAAACGCAAACACCGACGACCGCCCTCTCTCAATTTTTGACGACGACGATGTGTTGAAGAGACTATAAAGACGACGATCAATCGATGATCGGATCGATGATCAGATCAGATCGCGCGATACTAAAGAACAACGTTCTTTTTCGAAAGAGAAACGCAAGAAAAGTAAAGAAACGAGAAGAGACGCGCGCGCGCGCGACGTCCGTCGTTTCACAAAAATTGAGGCGACGACGACGACATCGAGTCGAAACCGTTATAGAAAAGTCTTCGCTTTGATTCAAATATAAATATAATTCTCTGTATGTCGTCGCCTCGTGAAAGAACAGATCGAGAAGAACTGTTGAAGAAAAAGAAAAGAGAGAGAGAGAGAGTGCGCACCTATTCTCCTTCGCAGAAACAGAAGAAGAAGAGATCTGACTGTCTCGTGTTTAAAGTGTGTGTGTGTGTGTTGCGCGTGTGAATTTTCTGAAGAAGGTCAAACCTTTCGTATTATTTCAAACGAAAGGCGCAGAAAGAGCGGGAGATATTTTCTTCCTGCGTGCACTTTTAAAATCTGAAGCAAAAAAAAAAAATCATCTTCCTTTAAAAAGCAGGGGAACAACACAAAGAGAAAGAGAATCACAACACTTTCGCCTCATTTTTTCTCCCTTCATTTAAGCGCACACACGAACACAAACACGCACACACACACACGCACACGCACTATTTATCCAACAACAACAACAACATCGTAAGTTAGTAGTAGTAACAGAGGAAATAATGGGAGGGAGAAAGACACCAGCGACGCCTTCTTCTTCGAATGAGAATACTACTAATAATGTGTTCTCATCATCATCATCATCGATTGATTTCCAGTCGCCTCGTTTCCAAGAGAGTTTACACTGGCTCCAATCCACGCGAAGAGGAGAGTATAAAGATAAAGCAAAGAGCGTACGAGAGGACGTGATGAAATTGAGGAGAGAGAACGAAAAGTTAGCCGCGACAGCTGGAGCTGCGACGACGTTTCGAGATATTTCCAACAACAAAAACAACAACCAAAGAATACAGTTATTATCGCCGGCACCTTCGCCGGAGGACATGCAAAAGATGAAGACGGAGATGCTCTTGTTGCGAGCGCAATTGCTCGAACTCGACTCGAAAGAACGGAAAGAAATAGACCGAACGGCCGAGGAGATGGCTCTGAGAGAGTTGAAATTAGAACGCGAACGAAGAATACACTCGACGGAAAAGTTGAAAGGAAAACTGTTCGAGCTGCAAACGGCGCACGAGAAAGCGTTGAAAGAGTGCAAGAAGCTTAAGGAAGATTTCGAAAAGGCGAAATATGAAAATGAAACGACTGCGAACGAGAAAGAGGAAAAGTTGCAGAACATCTTGAGAAGTTCGGAGCAACAGTTGCAAGAGGTGAACCAACAGTTGTCCGATTTGCAAGAGGAGCGAGAGACGGAGACGGAGAAGTTTAAATCGGACATCGAATCAGCGATTTTAGTCTCAGAGACGCGAGCAAACGAGGCTGAGTTGCAACAAAAAGATTTGGAGATGAAGATTAAAACGTTGAAAACGGAACACGAGGAAGAGATCAAAGCGTCGAGGATGAAAATTGAAGAGTTGGAAAACGCGTGCGAATCCATACGAAACGCAAACGAGGCGAAGGAGAGTGAGTTGGAAAAAGTCACGGAGAAATACACGGAGCAGTTGAAGTTGGCGCAGGAACACGACGACGTGATGACGAAAGTTTCGGACGAGTTAAAAGCGAATGAATTAGAGTTGCAAAGGTGTAAGTTGGTGATGGAAGAGATGATAGCAGCAAAGCAACAGAAAGCAATAACCGCAGAGGCGGAAACGCAAACGTCGTCGGTAGAAAATAACGCCGACGATGACAATAAAGATAAAGAAATGAAAGAAGAACACGAACGAGAGATTCAATCTATGCAAAAAGAAACCACCCTCGAAAAGGACGCGTTGCGGCAGAAAATAACCGCTTTGGAAGCGTCCGTCAAGTCTTTAGAGGTATCTTTGAGAGACAAACGAGAAGAGAGCGACTTGCGCCAGAAAGAGTTGAGAAGAACTCGCGAGGAACTCTTAACGACACAAACCGAACGCGACGAAGCCAAGGCATCCTCTGAAAAAGCGTTGTTAGATCTCTCGTCCGCTGTGAAGACAACTAGCGCATCCGAAAACGAAAACGCATTTATGATTACGCAACTGAATATTGAAATTGAACTGTTGAAACGAACGTTGAATGAAACCGAAGAAGCGTTGGCGCGAGCCCGAGAGGAGGTTGCGCAATCGAAAGTTCTCTTGACAGAAACGACAGAGTCGTTATCAAAAGCTCGAGAGGAAGCCGCGAAATCTGCACGAGCGCTTCTCGAAGCGAGAGAAGCACCTCCTGTAGTCGTAGAAAAGACTCCGGAGACTTCAACCGTTATCAACTTGAATATCAACGAAGGCGACGTCATTCAAAGCGACCATATTCAAGAGCTCACCGCTCGCGTCCTCGATTTACGTCAGCAACTCGAAGCGCAAAAGAAAATATTGTTAGACACCGAGTTACTTCGCGTTTCCGAGAGAGAAGCCGCTGCCACGCAAGTCAGAGCGCTCGTCGTGCGAACGAGCGACTTGTTGAGCGGTCGCATAAACAGTTCGTTGCTCGTCGAGTCTTCTTCCGTGGATGAAGGAGAAGGCGGGAACGTGGTAGAATACGTCGCAGGTACGTTAGACAGCTGGTTTGGCTTGGGAAAAGAAGAAGAACGAGAGAAAAAGTCACAAACCACCGATGATGAAGGTGACGATGATGAGAACGAATAGTCCGCTTAGATTGTATGTACTAGTATATTATTGACTTTAAAATTTTCAGTGACTTTCAACGAACTTGTTCNTCAAAACAAAACTGCTTCAAGGCACGCTTTTTTTTTGCACAGCGTTTAGATACACACCACACATCACAATACGACGACGACGATCAGCAGAAAGAAAGAAAGAAGAAGAAGAAGAAGAACAGAATGAGTTACTACCCGGACGACGACGGCGTAAAGCAGCGACAACCAGACGACGAGGGAAGAGAAGAACGAGAAGAGAAAAAGAAAACAAAAGGAGGAGTCACCGCGAAACAACATTTTCATCGAGAACAACAAGTCAAACAACATCCTCGAGAACAGGTACAAATCGTCCAGGTCGTGGACCCGCGACCACGGTACGTACCACCGGCGATCGGCGTTCCCGAGGATAACCCAGGCCCGATATTTCTCGGGCCTGGAAATCACGCGCCGATGATGTTGCAGTGTTACAGGTGTCAAAAGGAAGTTCTCACAGACGTGGAGCAAAAATCGGGAACGGCGAACGTTTTGGCGGCGATCGTGACGTTTGGGATTTCCTTGTTAGCGTGTCCAATTCCAGACTCGTATCACTTTTGTCGAGAGTGCGACGCGTTGATTGGTGTAAGTAAAGTAGCGTAAAAATGATAGAAGAATAAGATCATCCATTTTAAATTGATTGATGAATGCGCAGCTGTTTTGAACTTCTCGCTCTTTTATTTGCGTCCTTTGACGACGTAGTCTAACTCCTCCTTAATCCTCTCCTTGGATAACTCCTTCTTGTCCACTTGTTTTCCTTTCGAGGGAGGTTTCGGAACCGTGTCCACCGAAGGGTCCACATCGTGCCAGTACACCCCTTGTTTGTCTTTGAAAATATCGAAATCGGCTTCGTACGGAATGCCGGCGCCGATCGGCGTCCCCAACACCAACTCTCCGAGCACTCGAAGATTTTGGAACTCTTCACCGTACAACGCTTTCGCGTCTGCTTTTTGAAATCGTTCGTGCAAAATTTCCGCCTCTTCACAAATCTTATCGTCCTCTTTCTTCCACCACGACGGCAACATGGTCGGTTGCCCGTTTACGCCTTTTCGAGCTTTCCTCAAAAACGTAGCGAAATCGTTTCTCGCTTGCGGCCCAAACTTAATGGTCCCTAACTTGACATCTTTCGCGTTCCCGTGCACGTTGTTTGCAAACACCAACTCGTCTTCCACGCGCATGCGAAAGGCGTCGATGAACACTCTGTGCGCGCTTTCGTGCGGAATACCTTCGTCCCAGTTACACTCTCCGTATTTAATCGGCGGAACCATCGTCCCTTCCACAAAGTCAAATCCGTAATAATACATCAACGCGTGTCGCATGGCTTTCCCAGCCGGTAACTCCGCTTTCGGCGGTAACGGCGGCGCGTGTTTCACGTAATTCACCGCGAACTCCTTCACCTCCTCCAAACTCGCTCGCGCTTTCGTCTTCCCTTCTTCACCCGTCGGCACGACTCGCTTCGGTCCTCCTTCTTTGCAAATTTCCAACATCTTTTGGAAAAAAATCTTCTCGAACCCTTCGTTCATTTGCTTGTCTATCCTCGCCTGCGCGAGCTTTTTCTGTTCGTCGTCCATTTTCGGGGGTTTCACTCGCTTGTGTTTCTTGTTATTTTGTGCGTGTTTCGGCAACGGATTGAACTTTATCGTCGGTTTTCTTTCACCATCATCGGCGATGATATTATTATTATCCATATCTTGCTGCTGTTCGACAGTCATCTTCTTCTTTCTCTCTCTCTGTCTCTCTCTCTCTGTGTGTGTGTGCGTGCGCCCGTGTGTTATAACGTGTTACGTTGAATCCTTGACCACTACTCCTCTGTCTTCGCTGCTGCTGCGCGTGGATGATGATGATACTTTGTTGTTGTATTAAGAAGAGCAGAGAGGATAATGTTGATTTTTACGAGTACAAAAGATTTTTTCTTCTTTTCGAGCATCAGCATTGAGTCGTTTTACTTTTCTTTCTGCTATAATACATGCTACATCATACAACTTTACTATTCTTCTATCGCGTTCAAACGAATTAATGATGAAAAAGTCTCTTTTGACTCTCGTTTATTCTGTTTAAACCTTTGGCGGCTTCCTCGACCCTTTTTTGCGCCTCTATGGCGCGTTTGACGATGCTTCGCTCACCGAGCGCGCTGATTTCAGATTTCTTCTGCGCGTTTGGAGATGACTTTCCTATTCCGCTCGTGTTCGGCGAGGATGGGGAGTTGGCGGCTGATTTAGCGTTCTTCCTCGCCTCGGCGACTTTTTTGCGCAAGTTTGCTACGTCCTTTTTCGCGTCTCTAAAGGGCGGCGAGGAGGACTGCGAAGAGTTGGCGATTTCGGTTTTTTCGTCGATTGATTCGTCTTCTTCTTCTTCGTCGTCGTCGTCGTTGTCGTTTTGTCTTTGTTTTTCGTCTCTTTTCTTCGTAACGGCCGGTACTGTTGGTGGTGTTGGTACTGCTGCCAAAGATACGTCTCGTTTCGAAAGCACGTCGTGCTCTTGCCGCGCTTTTTGTTGAGACGCGTTCTTCACGCTCGTCTCTCGTAAAGTCGCTTCCTCTATGATGCGTTTAGAGTTTTGTCGCTCTAAAACTTCCACGCGACGTTTAGCTTCGGCTTCAGCTTCCGCATACTGCTTCGCGCTCGCGCTCGAGGCTTCTAGTCGTGCCTGCAACGTCATCAATTCGAGCTCGTGTTTCGATATTTCTTCGCTCAGTTTGTCTTCAAAGTTACGCTGCTTCACTTCGGCGGATCTCTTCAAGTTTTCAATCGATCTCTTCAGAGTGAATATCTCTTTATCTCTCAGGCCGAGAAGTTTATTTTTCTCCGCAACGGCTGTTTCGAGAACCGCGCGCGTTTCATCGTGAACAGCCTCCTCTCGCGCGCGTTGTTGCTGTTCTCGTTCACCTTTAGAATTTTCTTCTTCTTTTTCTTTCGCATCGTTCGTATCGTTTTCGTTTCCAGCCTTTTCGTCGAGTCGTACGTTCTCCTCGAGCATAGCTATTTGCTCGTTGATGACGTCGTCTAAAGACTCGACTTCTCGCTCTAATCGCTGAATCGATTCGCTTTGTTCTTTGCACGTTCTGCGCAACTTTTCGACTTCCTCTTTTGAAGAGTCGTTTTGAGGAGGAGGAGGAGGAGGAGATTGTATCACCGATTTTTCCTCTAATTTCTTCTTCAATTCCCCGTTCAACCGCTCGATTTCCTTCCTCATTTCCACTAATTCAGCTTCTCTTTTCGTCTCTAATTCCTCTCGCTCCCTTTTCTTCCTCTCGTCTTCTTCTTTCTGGGGACTCCACGCTTTTTGCAACATCTCGACTTGACTCACGTGTTTCTCGCGTTCGCATTTCATCTCCTCTTCCGCCTTTTTTTCCATCTCTTCGCGTTCTCTTTTAAACGTCTCCTGTAAATCTTCTCGCATCTTCTCTTCCTTAATCTTCATCTCTTTCTCCTTCTCGTTCAAACGTTCTTCAATCTCTTTCGCGTGCTTCTCCACCGCTTTCAACTCCTCTCCTTGCAAAATCAACACTCTTTTGTTCTCGCTCAACTCTTTCTCTCTCTTCAACACCGCGTTCGCTAATTGCTCGATCGTTTTCGTTTGCTCCTCGCATTTCGTTCGACTGTCCAGTAAATCTTTCGCGTGTTTGTCCGCGACTTCTTGCAACGAGTCCGCTCTCTTGTGCGCCAGTTTAGAGTTTTCTTGCGTCACTTCCAGCTGGTCGATGTTCAAGTTCAACTCCCTTTTGAGTTGCACAAGAAGTCGGTTGGCGGCGATCAAATCGTTTTCGGTGGACTGTTTCTTGCTCTGAGAGCGAGAAAACATTGTTGGTGGTGGTATTCGTATATATTTTAAAAGTGCATGTTGGTTTCGCGCGTGAGTTTTAAGAAGGGTCGCAGTGAAAAGCGGTGTGGGTGTTGTTTATTTGTGTCGTTTCCTCCTCAAAACACAAAATGGATGATGGAAAAACAAGAAGAACAAACTGCTCAAGAGACGAAGGATTAAAACTCGAATATACGTATTGTTAGATATTAAAAATTCGAAACCTACACACACGTGCACACGATCGAACGTTCGAACGATGGGTGTTGTTGCGACGGTTGATTTCTTTTTTGCTATGGTTGTTTGTTTTGCTGCAGCTTTCTTTCTTTCTCGCCGCGACTCACTCCTTCTTCTTCGAACGATTTTTCCACCCTCACTTCCTCCTCCCTTTTTTCATCTCTCTCTCTCTCTCATTTCATCTCTCTCTTTCTCTCTCTCTCTTCCTTTCTTCGTGTTCTCTCGAATCTTTTCGTTCAATTTCCTTCCTCACTCTTTTCGCGCGTTTTCACTGTTGTGTGTTGATGATTTTGATGTTTGTTTCTGTTGTTCTCTTTTTAAATACTATATTTAGTACATAAACGCCGGATCGTTGACGTCCATGTGGTGATCTTCCAAGTTCGTGTCAACAGATCCAGAGTCAACCGGCTTCATGATCATGAGCTTCACCAACTCGGCGGCAAAAGTAGCCAACAACGGCGCCTTGGCCAAAGCCTTCGCGATGTCAGAGTCGTCCGACTTGGAGATGGCAGCCATCTTTTGGTTCGCCGCCAACATGCCGTCCAAGCCAGCCTTGAAAGCCGGGTTGTACGTGTCAATGACTTGCGGAAAGATAGTCGCGGTCGTTTTGTTCGTTTGGTGGATGACGTGCATGTTGAACTTGGTGGTGTCCATGCCCAAAGATTCGTAGAATTCAGATCGAGAGTGATCGTTCAAGTACATGGTGACGTACACGGACAAGCAAAAGAATCGACTCCACAACTTGGCTTCCGTGTCGTTCAAGAATTCCGGTCTCGCCTTCAAGATGGCGGAAAAGAAGTCACCGTGTCTGTTTTCGTCTTGGCACCAGTTTTCAAAGTACTTGAAGATCGGGTACAACTGGTCGTCCGGGTTCGCTTGCAAGTGTCTGTAGATGGAGATGTATCTCCAGTAGCCGATCTTTTCGGACAAGTACGTCGCGTACATGATAAACTTCGGCTTGAAAAAAGTGTATTGTCTGTTCTTCGTCAAAAAACCCAAATCCAAGGCCAAGTTAAAGTCGCTCATCGCTTTGTTCAAGAAACCGGCGTGTCTGGCTTCATCTCTGGACATGAGCGTAAAAATTTCCGCGACGGTTGGCGCCGTTTTCTTCAAGCGTCTCCCGAGTTCCTTGTACAAAAGAAAGCCGGAGAATTCAGCCGTGCACGATCGCTCGAGAAATTCGATGAAGATTCTTCTTTGTTCGCCTTGGATCCCGTCCGCGGCTGCCTTGAACTCGTCGTTGCGGACAAAGTGCTTTTGGTTGAAATCGTCTCTGAACTCGTTCAAGATGGAGAAGATCTCGGACTCGTCCAGATTCGGGTTGATTTCCGTCGAAAAGAGTTGTTCCATCTCGTCGAAATCTGTTTTGTTGTAGAAAAAGAGGACCACATCAGAGAAGAGAAATGCTGTTAGTTTACCTTCAAAAGGTCGTCGCGTTTTGTGATCACTTCCGCGCGATCTCACGAAAGAGAGAGAAAAAAAAACTTATCCCATTTTTCCACCCAAACGAGACGAAGATATCTTGGATACGAAGCCGTCTCTCGTCCTCGTCCGAACGAAGAAGAAGAAGAAGACAAAGAAGAATACGAGAGATCAAATAATAATAATACAAACGCGTACCTGTGGTGTAAAATCTCGGCGTCAACAAGTTCTCATCCGCGGCTTCTTTGATGCCGTCTCTCATCTTCTTGATCCCGGTCTTATCGTCCACCATGGTGCCAGTCGCGCGCACCGTCGTGGTGATCTTGGAGACCTTTCTATTGGAAGAGATAGATTTGTTTGTCTTGGAGGAAAAGACTTTGCTCTTGCCGGCGAGAGACGCCGATAAGGACATGGACAAAACAGAAGAAGCCATTTTGATGTATCAGTTTTACTTACGCTGTTGTGTGTTACGTGTGATTACTATGAGGAAGTTCTTCTGCGCGCGTTCAAAGAAAAAGGGTGAAATTGACGTCACTCTCGTCTCTCAGAAAGGGAAAAAAAAGGTGAAAATTCCAGAGATTCTCTTCTCTTTTGGCCCAAGAGGAGATCTTTTTTTCCTCAACAAGAAAAGAAAAGGACAAAAAGAGGAGAAAACAGAGGAGGGAAGAAAAGCAAATATTATTTTTAAAAAGAATCCGATATATTTCATCACAGATTACAACGCTCATCATCATCATCATCATCATCATCATCATCTTTTCTTTCTCTCTCTCTCTCTCCCTACTAAGTATATATTATTTTAGCTAGCAAAATCGCATTTGTTTATTGTTTTTTTGTTGATATAAGTGCTTCTCTCTCTCTCTCACTCTCTCTCCCTCTTGTTTACAAATTTTCGTGTTTCATCATCGTCCTCATCAACAACAACAACATTTATACGTCAAAAGTGCCCTTACCTTGGAACTTGACGTTGACCGGGTTGGTATTCTTACCGATGGAGCGCATGTTTTGGTTGGCACCAACGCGACCAGCGTTGACCTTTTCCGGGTAGACACCATCCTTCGGGTGCAAGTATTGCACTTCGCCGGACGGGAAGACGCGGTAGATGCAGCCGTTCGCGATCTTCTTCGCGCGAAACGTAGTCACCAAAGCCATGCACTGCTCCTTTCTCGCGAGCTTCAAGAGGTTCGGGCCTTTGCGCATGATCGCCGCACCACCAGTCGGCATTTCAAAGATTTGTTCTTTCTTCGCTTCCCACGTCAAGACGTAGAACTCTTCAACCTGATTATTTGAAGAGAGAAAAAGAGAGGAAAGAGGAAAATTTTAGTTTGAAACAAAATATTTTGAACAAAATAAAGGAAGAAAAGAGAGAGCGAGAGATCGGGCGATTCTCTTCTGTGCGCATCATCGATCGATTTCCAACTCTACACGCGCACTCGCGAAACGATTTTCGTCGAACGAGTGCGATATTCGTTAAGAGAAAAGTGCGCTCGATCGAACGCGATGCATTTCCAATCCAGAAATAGGTTCCATCCGTGGTAAAAACGACGATACGCGCGCGAATGCGAATTTTCATATCTCCGCTCTTCTACGAAAAAATGTACCAAAACCAAGAGAAAGAGTTCCCTTGGTTTTGTGATACAGTTTGTTTTAGAGGGAGAAAATCCGACGGAAGCATCCATCGCGCGCTTGCGTTTACGCGTAAGGAAACTATCAATCTATCAATATACGCGAATAAACGTACCTGCGCCTTTCTCAACAAACCACCGGTGGAACCGCCAAAGATTGGAGACGGAGTGTTCGGGTCCAACTTCGGGGCGGACCACGCCGGAGCCGCCTCGCCTTCCGCGCGCACGATTTGGAACGATTGATTTTTTCTCCCAAAAGAGGAGGCAGATTTGTTGTTGTTCGTAAATTGCGCTCTGGAGTTGGTCTTCGAGGACAACTTCGGCGAGGATTTGATCGCGAACGCGACGGATGAAGTTAAAGAGGCCATTTTACAATTCAAAGTTAGTGTTGGTATCTCTTTAATACGTGTGCTGTTATGAGGAATATACGCTCAGAAACGAAACGAAACGAGAGCTTTTCCGCTTTAAAATTTATTTTTTTGCTCTTCTTCCCTCGACAGTCAGTGTGATTTCCTTCTCTCCTCGATTCGCTTTTGTTCACCAGTCTGTCATCAGTTGTTTTTGACCAAAAACCATGACCAAAATAAAAAAAGAACTCGTCTCGTCTCCTCCACAAAATTGAGAATTGAGAAGAAGAATGGAAAACAACAGCTTACGAGAACAACCCCAAACAGGAGGACGATGATACCAACAACAACAGCATCGCGGGGCGCTTTCATCGCAACTACCACCACCAACAATAACACGAAGAAGAAGAAACAGACGAACATTTTTTTTGCGTTGAAAAAAAAGCAACAACAACAGAAGAAGAATGCGAACAACAACGACGACAGTTGGTCTTTGCTCGACGAAGAGATGAATCGGGCGGCCAAAAATGCGCCGATAAACGAAAATTTTGCCACGCGAAGAGCGCTGGGAATCGATTACGGGCTCTCGAAGACCGGGTTGGCGATATCCAGCGGCGGGTTCGCGCCGAGACCTTTGGAGAGTTTGTTGTGTAAAGGCAAGTCGAGAGTGGAGTTGATTCGAGAGATTGTGGACGTGGCGGAAAGGGAACGGGCAGACGTGTACGTGGTTGGATATCCACGACAAACGCGAGAGGAGTTGGAATTGCTCGAAGAAAAGATACGAGAGGTGACGGAGAGTAACGCGCAGAACAAGGAGAATAAAAAAGTTCCGATTCGCATGCATCGAGTGTGCGAGCAGTTTGCGGAGGCGTTGGCGCAAGTCTCCACGACTGCCGAACGGAAAATTCCGGTTGAAATGTACGACGAATCGTTCACGAGCGACGAGGCGATGAGCATGAAGCGTGGGACGTTGGCGAGCGACGATCCAAAGTTGGATTCCATCGCGGCTGCTTTGTTGTTGGAGAGGTATTTCGAGCAGACGGATGGAGAACCGATTCGTATTACGCCATCTTCGTCGTCGTCGTCGTCTTGGGGGAATAGAAATAAATAGATTAGAAGGGGCAGGTTTTATGTACTAGCATTTAGCGTGTGACCTGTTGTATTGTAGACTAGTATTTAGGTAATTTACACGTATCGAACTGTAGAGAGTCAGTCCATAAGCTATGATTTCAGTTTCTGCTTAATACCACCTCTAAAAATCCTCCTCCTCTGATTCTTCTTCTTCTTCTTCTTCTTCTTCTTCTTCTTCTTCCATTAACGCTCGTTCGCGCTCCTCCTCAGCCATAGCCGTCGCTTCCAGCTTATCTAATTTATCTTCTAATTCTTTAACAGCTTCGTCTAATCCTTTTAAATCGTACCCGTCCGGAGTGTTGAAAATTTTATCCTGAAACTGTAACCTATCGCTCTCGTCTTTCGCGAGCAACTTGAAGTTGTGTAAAAGAACGTCAAAGTGTACAGTGTACGCGATTGGAATCGAACACTTCACCGGAAAGTAATTCTGCCTACTCGGTTCGCTTCCCCAGTTTGTGAGTAAATTTCGAAAACGTTTCATGTTCTTGTTCGCTTGCGAGGCAACTTCGACAACCGGGAGCAGATCTTGCACTTTGAGAGGGAAATTTTCGACGAGCCAAACGCGGCAGCTCATTTTCCGTCCCATCGTGCCGTCGTCGACGTCTTCCAAAGTCTCACCGCCGCCGCCGTCATTTATACTGCTGCCATTAATACCACTGTTACGCTTCTTCTTCTCTTTCCTCTTGTTCTTACTCCTTCGCTTATCGTCAAACTCGAAATATTCGTCCTCGTTTCGTTGTTTTTTACCCACCGAACGTATTCTCGTCACGTCTCGATAAATCGGTCGGTCTTGAAACTCCTTCGCGTCGCTCGCGTAACTCTCGAAGTCGTACGTTTCGTCCGCGGGGAGAAATCCAGAGCGATACTTCCTCGTTTCCATCGCTTTCCCTTTCGCTTCCATGACTCTTGCGTATCTTCCATCGATTTTTGACTCTTTCGTTCGTTTGGACACTCCGAGATACGAGCCCCAGCTGTCCACCGGCGAAAACGTATACTCTTGCGGTTCGTAGACGCCGCGCGAGGGGTTTTCAACGAACAAGAGATCAGCTTCGTTTTCAAGTAGCTCTTCTGGAGTCATCGCCGCTATGTCTTTGAGCAAATCGCTCTGAGGTGGAGGAGGAATATTCGAAGATTTCTTGGAAGTATTTTCTTCTAAAGCGTCGATGCATTTTTTGTTTTCGTGGTCAAAATAAAGCATCGCGGTGTTTATGTTACCGCCGCTTGTTTTTGCATCTTCTTCCTCCTTTGGATTCGCTAAGAACACGATCGAAAACGGCGCTCGGTGCCACACCGGTAAAAGTCCACCGCGTCGTTTCTTCCCGTTCTTTTTGCTCTTCTTCTCGTTTGTCCCGACATCAGACAAGGTGATGAAATCTCCACCGTACTTGTTGTTGTTTTTATCGTTGTTGTTATCGCGAGCAGTCCCTTCCACGGTCGTCTTCTCTTCTAAGCTTTGCCCTTCTACGTCTTCTATTCCTCTCAGCTCCCCATCTATTCGTACTCTGGTTCCGATTTTTGTCAGCGTGTACGTATCGCTCGGCGCGACTCTTCTCAAAATCGGTCCAAATATTGGAGAATTCAACTCCCACTTCAACTTTGCGGTAAAGTCCGGCGCATCCATCAATCGTTGCATCAATTTCGGCGTGTTCGTATCCAAACTTTCCTTCGCTTTCCTTTTCTTCGCGGTTAGGATGTAAATCGCCGCCTGTCTGTCCTTCACGTGTATCGCTTCGTCCAATGGTTTCCATCCGTGTACGCAGTTTCTCACGTTCACGTCAACGAGAGGATGTTCGGTTAAAATTTTCACAATATCCGTGTTTTTCCTCATGATTGCCAGATGTAATGCGGTATTACCTCTCGAATCGAACGAGTTGAGTAAATCAAAATCGTATTTTTCTTCTTGTTCTTCTTCTTCTTCTCGACGACGGTTCCTATTTTTGCCCTCGCTCGACGAACTCGTTTTCAACCTCTCCGCGGTGACTAGAAAGTCCTTCACGGTTTCCCGGTCGTTCTCAAAGCACGCCTTGTGAAACGGAAACTGTTCCGAGAAAGTATTATTGGTGGTCGTAGTAGTAGTGTTCGCATTCGAGGTGGAAGCTTTGTTTCCTCCTCCTCCTCGTCGTCTTGTTTTTTCTTCTTCTTTGTCTTCTTCTTCGATATTGGACACATTCGAAGACTCATCAAAATTTTTTCCACGACCTCTCCGGTGGTCGTCCTCGTCCTCGTTTTTGACGCTTTTCTTCACCGCTGCTTTTCCTCTCTCTTCTTGGTCTTCTTCTTCATCATCAATATCCTGGAAAGATAATTCGGAAACCGCGTCGTCAAAGTCTTCTTCTTCTTCTTCTTCTTCTTTGTCTTCTTCTTTTTTCATCGTCTTCTCTCAATGATTCCCTCCCGAAAATGTCGAACAAACGTCGTCAAAAAATCTTCTTCTTTGTCTTCTTCTATATCTGATACGCGAAGACGGCAAAGATGACAAAGACGAGGTAAAGACGATTCACCGCAGCGCGTGTCCTCTCGTTTCCCCCAAAGCGTTTTTGTGTATTATCAATAGATTGTGCCGCAGATGACTCAGAAAAAATGTTAATGAACGGAAGTTTTAGTCGTTTTTCTCCCTGTGTGTATTTAAAAAGCCACATCAGAGGTCAAGCAAAAAATCGCTCGAAATTTCAATTTTCTTCTTTTTTGTTTGCATGCTTCTTTTTTTTTTTTTCGTCTCTTCTCTGCTGTTTGTTTTTTGGTGAAAAAGTTTCCTCAGAAAAAATTTATATCTACACAAAGAGGGGAGAACGAAATGAAACGAATGCTAAAACAACTGCTCAATAATAACTCAAAGTCTTCTATTTCTTTAACTTCTTCTCGATTTAGCGAAGTCGTTCTTCTCGTTGGAGGTTTTTGTCGAACAAGAACCGCGACTCCTACTACTGTCGCTGCTCGTGGTGTTTCGAGTGCTTTTACTACTCGATCTTCATCGCGCGATGGAAAAAAATCCATCGCGACTTCTTCGACGGCGTCGTCGTTTTCGTCGCTCGATGGGAACGACGATGAAACTGCAAACACCGCGAGTGGTGCATCAAAGAAGAAAAACAAGTACCCGTCCAAATTCGATTCGAACGAGAAAGTGAACAAAGATTTCACGCCGAACAGGTACCAAACGCAAGAGGAAAACGAACTGAAAACAAAACAAATGAGAGAAGTGAAACGGAAGGAATATTTGGAGAAGATTGTGAAAAGCGAAAACAATCGAGATTTTCAATCGAGCGATCACGCGAACGCGATCGGAGGAGACGGGACGGTGACGAAGTATTACGAGAACGTGGATATCAGAGAAGTCTCGTCGACGCAAAACCAATACGAAATCTTATTAGACGGGAAACCGTTAAAGTCGCCGAAACGCGCGCAGTTTGTATTACCGAACAAGTTGTTAGCGAGCGCAATCGCCACGGAATGGGCGACACAGGAGGACGATTTGATTCGGCCGTTTACCATGCCGTTGATGCAGTTATCGTCCACGGCGTTAGATCACATGAGCGACTACGCGACGTTTGATTTTCACGTGAAGAAGTTGCTCGAATTTTTCGACGCCGATCAAGCCGTGGTGGCGCACCCGAGCGGGAGCGAATTAAGAGAGATCCAGTTGAAAACATTGAAGAAAGTGCACGATTGGGCCAGGAGGGAGTTTGGGGAGCAGTTGAATTTAAGTTCAGACTCGATATTCGCGCAACCGCAGCCGGAGGAGGTGAAACTTTTGATGGAGAAACGTTTGCGGTCGTTGTCGCCGTGGGAGATGACGTGTACGTTTGCGGCGGCGGCGGCAGCCAAATCGCTCTTGATCGGATTAGCGTTGAATAGAAATATCATCGACCCGGAGGAGGCTTTGAAGTGCGCTCGAGTAGAGGAAGATTATCAAATCGAAAGGCACGGATTCGTCGAAGGCGGGCACGATATCGACATTTCCGATTTGCGGGTGCGATTGACGGCGCCGCACGCTTTAAACTTAATTTTGAAAGCGAAAATGGGGACGATGTAGACATACTAGTTCGTAATAGTTTTATGTAGTATATTTATAGTGTAAAATAGTGTAACAATTGGGAAATACCGCGCGCGGTATTATAATACGTGTTGTTTGGTAACTTATTATTATTATTATTATTCGTTGAACTCCTGCAACGCTTCTCGGCGTCGAGACGAACGCGTCGGTTGAGGAGTCACCTTCGCCAACGGCACGTTCAAATCGTCCTCGACCCATTTTTCGGACGCAACTTGTGCTGCGGCTCGTTTAGACCGCTCTCGCGCCGGTGCTGCCATGACTTTTTCTTTTAGTTTTGATACTTTTGGTCCTTTACGATCGTAGAATGGTAAGTCTTCGCTTTGCGATAACTCGCTCGCGTACTTTTCGACGCCTTCTGCGTACTCCGCGAACTGTAAGTCTTCGTTAAACAAGGTTTCCACTTCGTCTTCACCTTCTTCGTTGTCGTTGTTGTTGTTGTTACTGTTACTGGAAGACGAGGAGGAAACGCCCAACGAATCGTGAATTCTATCTTTCGCAATGTTGATATCTTTCAAGGCGATTTTCTCCTTCGGACATTTCTTCGTCGCCATCTTCATCGCGACGAACGCTTCGGACAATTGCAAAGTAACGCGTTGCTTCGTCTCCTCGGAAACAATGCTTCCATTAACGGCACTACCATCGTTTGGTTGAGATGTTAACATTGATTTTACATCCGGAATCGGTACTCTAGACAAGACCCTGGAGATGGCGGCGTGGTACGCCTTGACTTGCGCTCCGGCGACGCCGGTGCCGAACGGTTTCGCGTTCAACGCCAAGATTTCAATCGAAAGCGATCGAACGAGTTCGGCTTCACCGGCATCAGATCGTTCGATAACACCATCCAAATTCTTGTTCTTGTCGGTATCGCTGTTCGATGCTTCATCTCCTCCTTCTTTGTGGTTGGATGACGACGATATTCCCGTCTCGAGTTCTAAGAGAGACGTCAGAAAGGCGGCAACTTTCGCGACGCCCTTCTTTTGACTCGCCATTCTCAACGACGGTAACACGGCATCGATCAAGCACGCTCTGACCTTTGCATCTGGTGCAGACGCGATGGCTGGGAAAAATACCGCGAGACATTGCGCCAATCTGGGCGTTTCTTGCGCGTTGCACGCAAAGATGGCGCCCAAGAGCGTCGAGATGACCAAAGACGGTTGCTCAAAGGCGTAGTACCCTCTTCTCAAAGCGAGTTTCGCGAGCGTTTCGCACGCGATGGTTTGCGCGGAGTTCTCAGATTCAGTAAACGCCGCTTCATTCATCGCGTCGATGTTTTCGGCGTCCAGTTCTTCCAGATCCGTTTTATCCTTCGGGTTTTCAAACGGTTCACACGCCGACTCGATGATTCGAAGAAGTTGCTTTTCCAACGTGAGCTGGTACCCGGCGGTTTCATTTTCTTCGCCGTCGGCGTCGGCGTCGGCATCGTCGTTATTCTCTTTTTCTTTCTCATCCTCTTCTCTTTCGTCGTCGTCGTCGTCGTCGTCAAAACGGACGTGAATGCCCTTCTTTGGCACCGGCATATCTCGTCTCGCATCCAACGCTTTCGGTCCGTATAACATGGCGGCATCACCGATCGCGCGCAACGCCATGCACTTAACCGGCTCCGATGGATCAACATCAGCAGCCGTACGCAAGATTTGCACCGTTTCTTCCGTCAATGCGTTCGTTCCACACATTAACAGTAATCCGAGTAACTTGATACCTTCGCGACGAACGCCGGCGGACGCGTGCGCGACAGCCGGTCGAACGAGCGACTGCATGACAGCTTCAGTCGCGTGCGCGGGAAGCTTGGATGACGACGAGTTATTCGCCGTTTCAAAGAGCGAAGAGGCGATGAAGAGCGCTTGCGTTTCAGCGTAGACGTTGGTGTCGTCGTTTACGTCGTCGTCGTTTTTGTTGTTGTTCTCTTCATCGGTAACGGTGCCTCGAAGACTGTCGCAGGCGCCCAAGACGACGGCGACGTGTTCGTTGTCGTCGTGCACGCGCTTCGCCAAGTCAATCAACTGCTTTTCCCACTCGCCGTCACCACCTCGCGCGTAACACGAAACGTCGTTTTCGTCGTTTAAGTCGCCAATCGATCTCAATCGTTCGTAGACGAGCGTCGCGGCGCCTCTTCGCAAGGCGCCGTCGTTCATATCCGAGCAGTTCAACGTCATCATCAACTGTCTCGCCGCAAAGACCGAGGACGTTGTTTTCCCGTCGGCGTGCATAGAAATGGCGCGGAGCAAATCCATCGAGGATTCTGGCAAGCACTGATCCAAAGCATCTTCGACTTCTTCGGTTTCGGCTTGGAGCACCGCGCGCGCTTGACCGACGGCGAGAGACGTGTCCTTCCCTGAACTCGACGTTTGGTTCGCGAGCGCTTCGACGATGACGCGCCAGAACAACGCCTCTTCCGGCGAAAAGAGCTCAACCACACTTACTTTCTCTTCTTCTTCTTCTTCTTCTGATTTCTTGAGAAAGAATCTACGCAACCCGCTCGTTTCGCTCTTCTCCTTGGTCGCGTACGCCATCGCTTTCACCGTCTTCGTTTCAATCAACGTCTTCAACGCCATCTCCGAAACGTTCGGGTGCGACTCCGCGTCGAGTAATTTCAACAACTTAATCGGGTCGTTCTCACACACGCTCGAGGACATCCACTTCTTGAGCATGTCAACGCATGCCGATCTCACTGAAATCGATCGATCGTTCAAGCCTCTTCTCAATACCAACGCGCGATGTTCGATCGAGACGGATTCCACCGGAACCTTCGCGGCCAACGCCAAAAACGCGATGCGTCTCACTTCCTCGGAAATGTCTCTCGTTCTCTCCACGACCACGGAAATCGTGTGATCAGAAATCGCCAACGCGCCTAGAATAGCTTTCCTCGCGTCTTTATTCTTCTCGCCTCCGATCAACTCGATAAACGCCGTGGTAATTTCGCTGTTGCTGAAATCCGCGTCTTCCCCGCCATCTTGCAATCTCGATAACGCTCTCGCCGCTTGCGCTCTCACCGCTGGCGTGTTATCTCTCAACCTTTCCAACATCGTCTCTTCCATCTGGTCGTATAAATCGTCCGAAATCTCCGCATCTGGTCCGAGCGCGTTCAAAATCCCCGCCACCATTTGACACGCTCGAAACCGAACCGCTCGATCCTTCGCCGCGGTGACGTTCAACAAAAACCGAATCAAAGATTCGCAAAACTCGTCCGCTTCCTCCTCGTGGCCTGGTTCTCGGTGTGAAGTGAATGCGATTATAAATCGAATCACCCGTTCCGTGTGTAAGTCTCTCTGTTATTAATAAATGTTGTTGTTCAAGAATAATATAATATGAGCTTCGTTTTATTCATCATACGAATATAATACTTTGAAAATCAAGAGACACAAAAAGGGGAACGATGAAAAAAGAAAAAAANTTTGTATCTCTCTCGTCTCTAAAAATCCATTTCATTCTCAAAATCACTCTTCTCAAACGAGGGGGATAAAGACGCGACGATATATAAAGACGACCACAAAGACTACTTGATATACCTTGTATTCCAATAAAACGTGCAACAAGCACGTGCACACGTCCTGTAAGAACTTCTCGTTACCGCTCACGTGTCGTAATTCTGTCATTTGTCTC
>JGI20151J14362_10000608_pt1 | contig 26229 bp, 24 predicted proteins | sample COG_01_FD_14362 | JGI IMG/M metagenome (IMG submission 14362)
TACTTGTCATCATCGTTTCCTCTTGGGTTAACGATGAACTAAAACTATCTCTTAGACAATCAGGCTAGTTGGTCCACATGGTGCTGACGGGGTACAGTCAATACCCTTTTTTCCATTTCGGATATTCATCCATTAATACCTTTAAACTAACTACAAATTATATTTTTTGATACGGTAACGTAATGCCATACGAGTAATACCGAGTTCTCGTGAGGCTTTAGAGACATTTCGGTTTGTTCGCTCTAATGCTTGCTTGATCAAATGTAATTCTGCTTCACCTAAGGTCAGATCTTCGTTCATTTCATTTTCACTTGCTTTTACACTTTCCTTTTTATCAAGACCAAGAATATCGGCATCGAGCAAGCCGCTGCCATTTAACAAAACAGCGCGTTCGATTAAATGCTTCATCTCACGCACATTACCTGGCCAAGCATAGTCTTGTAATACATCACTGGCCTCATCAGTAAAACCTTCAAACTCTAAACCATAACGTCTCGAAGTTTGTGCAGCAAAATGATTGGCTAATAACAAGATATCATCATCTCGCTCTCTCAATGCTGGCATGGAAAGAGAGATAACATTTAATCGGTAGTATAGATCCTGTCGGAACTCACCTTTCTCCGCGAGCGTTTCAATGTCACGGTTTGTTGCTGCAATAATCCAAGCAGCAACGGGACGTTCCTGTGTTGTTCCTACCTTACGTAAGGTTCGCCTTTCGAGAACTGCTAATAATTTTGATTGCAGATCTAGTGGCAATTCACCAATTTCATCAAGGAATAACACGCCATCTTCTGCAGCTTCGATTAAACCGGTGCGAGCTACATGCGCATTGGTGAACGCACCCTTTTCATGCCCAAACAATTCTGACTCAATCAGATCTTTTGGTAATGAAGCGCAATCAACGTGTACAAATGGTTTTTCATATCGAGAACTGGTCGCATGCAATAGGCGAGCAACAACATCTTTGCCTGCTCCAGTCTCGCCCAATATGAGCACCGTTGGTGGAATAATCGAACCAGATTGAGATAATTTTGATATCCGTTCAACCTGCCCACGCACATCATTAATTTTTTTACATTCACCTAAAAACTCAACAGTTTCAGTAGCATGTTGTTCGCGTTTTACAGAGTATGTTAATTTTTGCGTTAATTCATTCTTATCGAATACTTTTTCTACATTAAGTAGTAGCTCATCTAAATCGATTGGTTTTTTTAAATAATCTGAAGCCCCTAATTTCATTGCTGAGACAGCATCTTCTAATTCACCGTAGGCAGACATAACGAGCACGGCAATATTAGCATTTGATGATTTAACTTCTGTAAGTAGATCTAGACCGGAACCATCTGGTAAACGCATATCGAGTAGAATCAGATCAGGTGCATGCTCATTAAATTCTCTTCTCGCAATTTCCAGATCGCCCGCTAAAAATACTTTATAGCCAGCACGCTCTAAATGTTTTTTCACAGCCTTTGCAAAAACCGCTTCGTCTTCTACCAATAAGATCTTTTTTTCCAAGACAGGGACTTCAGCAGATGTAATCAATGGTTCACTCACTAGTGCCTACCTCGCTTAAACTATGTATGGGTGCAGCAATTATCACTTCGGTTCCTCGTTCTTCTATGACATTAAACCTTAAATTCCAGCCGTGCTTTTGACAGATCTTAAATGCAATGGGTATCCCTAAACCAGTACCAAACCGTTTTGTTGATGGTCCAGGTTCAAAATTGCTCGGCTTAGGTTCAAACGGTAAACCAGGCCCGCTGTCCAAAATATGAATTTCGATATAATCTTTGGCATGTGAAAGACTTATCTTAATTTCACCTGACACTGGAGAGGCATCTACTGCATTCGCTAATAATGTGTATAAGGCTTGTTCCATCAAATCCGGATCAACTTTTAATTCTTGTGAAATTTCCCAACCCGTTTTTATAACCTCGATTTTCTTTTCCATTATTTTATTAACTAGCAAGCCTAATGCTGCATCTACGAGGTCAGATGCCTTTGCTTCAATTAAGTTTGGTTTCAATGGATGCAGATAAGAGACTAATGAACTGACCCAACGACCTAATCGATCAATCGTTTCAATAATTGCCTCTTTAGATTCATCTATCTCTTCCTGATTTTCAGCATGTTCTAGCAATTGCGCTGTGGCTCTAATGCTAGCGAGTGGATTTCGAATATTGTGTGCAACAACAGGGACCAACGCGCCTAATGCCGCTTGCCTTTCATTTTCAATTAATGCATTTCTATTCTCAGCCAGTTCTACCGCCATCTTGTTTATAGCTTTGGCCAGATCAGATACTTCTTCTACGCCCTCTTCTTTTATATGGTATTCGAGATTGCCATGACTAATCTCTCCTGCGCCACGCATGACATTAGCTATCGGCTTAATAAACCCCTTACGCATCACCTGCCTGGTATATATAACAATAATAAATGCGATGATTAATGGTATCGGAATGATAAACGGTGCGAATTTAGTCCACACCGCTAATGTCTCACCTAGTTTTTTATGTTTGTCCGTCAATAATTCTTTAAAGGCGCTATATCTATTTTCAAACTTACCTACCATCTGTTGGGCGAAGGCTGGGTTTAGGATTTGAATTCTTGCAAACTGATCTGCGACGTATGGATTATCAAAAATATTATTCATATCACGTTGGATTTCACGATATGACAGATTCATCGCTTGAATGGCATTGTCAGTTTCTCTGGATCTAGAGTTTTGCCTCAATTCATTAAAACGCTCGGAGATACTACGAGAATATTCGGGATAGGCTTCAAATGCGCGAGAATCTTCTAAAACGCGAGCACGTATCATCTCCTGAATTTGGGCATATAGTTCACCTCTAATCTGTTCTGTAAGATAAAACATGGAGTTAATACGTACCGATTCTGCAGAGTTTTGATGCCAGAAAGAGGCTGACAGTCCACCTAACAAACCGGTCACCGCAACCAGAAATAGAATTGCTACTTCGTGTATAAATAATAGTTTTTTTAAAGACTTAGGTCTGCTGAATGCCATCGTTGGAGTATAACTTATAATGGTTCTTTTCAACCAGAAAATTGGATAATAATAGCCAAAAACCACTAATATTTTTCAACCAAACAATAACAGTTATTTTTTATATCATTGTTTTTATTGCTTATTTTTAATTATTCCTAAATTGGCACGATTGATGGATAGTAAAAGGTGCACACACATTTTGTGTCCCAGCTAGCTGGGTTCTTTTAACAATAACATTTGAGGAGAGTTACTATGAAATGGGATACTCCAGAATACAGCGACATTCGTTTTGGCTTTGAAGTAACGATGTACATCAACAACAAGTAATTGTTGACTAAGCTGAAATAAAAAAGGGTCGTAAGACCCTTTTTTTACGCCTACAGGGAAGTAGGCGGTAGAGTCGCGCTCGGAGCAAGCAGCCGAGATCAGATATAACTTTTCTTTATGAAAACCACATCCTCTTAAACAATTCGGTTTCCTTCCTTTTCATGTGATACACCACACCTGCTATATGCATGACTAACAATACGACTAGACATATAGCGCTAATTTCATGTATCAGGGTAAACAATTCATTCATTTCCGGATTTTTATCAGCCCACCTTGGAAGCGGGATACCCCAGAATTTCGTATTGTACTTGGTAAATGAAGATGAGATATAACCTGAAACAGGTTGTATAAACATCATTAAATATAATAAATGATGAGTTGCTTTTGCCATTTTTTGATGTGTTGCTGACACAATATCTGGCAAAGGTGGTGATGTTGAGATGAGTTTCCAAATCAGTCTGACAATAGCTAATAATGCCAACGTCAAACCAAGTGATTTATGCAGGGTAAAAAACCAGGTGCGTTCTTCTGAGCCTTTAGGCAAATCAGACATATAAACACCCATACAAATCATGGCAATGATCATAATAGCCATAAGCCAATGGATTATTATGGCCGTAGTACTGTAACGCTGAATTTCCATGATATTTGATATACCCCAAGTGTTAATGTCTTAAATAGTGATTCCGTGGACTATCTGGCATTTGGCCATTAATATCAGGATAATACTATCTCAATATGACATTTGGTTAAATAACAGCCATATATGGATTTTAAACAAATTAATAACATCCAAAAGGGTTTAAAAATCAGGTAACAAAATAATAATGCGCCATTATCTTATCCTCACTTTATTATTCATACTCAGTTTCTCTGTAATGACTTCGGCGTCTGCTAATGAGTATCAATTATTAGTATCAAAGAAAAATAATGAGCTTATTGTTGAAAAATCTGGACAGATAGTAAAAAAATATCATATTGCTAGTGGCAAAGGCGGTAAGGGAACCAAGCGTTTGCGTGGTGACAGTAAAACCCCTTTAGGTAGATATAGAGTAGCTAGTGTAAAAGAAAGCAGCCGCTTTCATTTCTTCATCCAGTTAGATTACCCAAACTTGATAGATGCCTGGTACGGTTACAAAAATGAAATTATTGATGCAAATAATTTTAAACGTATAGCTACTGCATACAAAAAGCGTGAAGCGCCCCCACAAGATACTGAATTAGGCGGCTTCATTGGGATACATGGCTTGGGTATTACTAATGAAGAAAAATTAAACATTCATGAGTCTTTCAATTGGACTGAAGGCTGTATTGCTTTAACCAATGAAGAAATAAATGAACTGAAAAACTTTATCGCCATTGGCACACAAGTCATCATTAGAGAATAAGCAACCGGTGCTCAATAAATATCAATCATGTCTATTCGCTAACCTTTTTGCCATACAAAAGTTATTGTTTCGCATAGCATTTGGCAAACTGTCAATGCAAGTTATTAGCCTGTGCTTACTTGTATTTCTACTGGGCTGTACAAATGAGACGGATCAGCTTTATGAAGAAACAACACAAAAATCTTTTGCGAATGTTGTTCAGGACGCTGAATTCGCCATCACCGAAAACAATTTTCGCATCACAAATCGACTGCATATAGGTAGTGCTATTAAAAAACGTGGCAGCATCGATTTTCCGCAAAATGAGATCATATTATTTTGTAATCTTACTATCGCTGAAGAAATGCTAAAGATTGAACCTCGCTATATTAATTATTGTCCATACAAGGTAACAATCACTGATTCTGATGGGTATATCACTATAGGGACACGTTTGTTACCGCTTAAGACAAGCAACCCAAAAATGGATAAAGTAGCTAAAAACCTTAATAAAATATTACGCTCAATGGTAGAATATGCCGCATCTGAAGACCCATTTATTCTTGAACAAAATTAGAAAGGGTATTATTTAATAATGAAAGAACATCCAGAACATAGTCTCTTACTTCGCTGGCTAATTTTAACTGGCCTTATCGTATTTGCTTTAATTGTTGCCTGGAATGAAGGCATCATCTCCTCATTATTTAGCGTCGACCAAAGTAATATTTGTTGGGTAATTGCATTGGCATACCTGTTAGTCTCCCTGCATTGCGCGCGAAGAATTTATACGCTTTCATTACAAACAAATTTATCTATCGAAGTTGATGGCATTATTAAAAATGAAGATAAGCTCGATTTAACGATAAATGACGAAGAAGTCATGATTAATTCAAAAATTAAGCTGCCCGATTGCTTCATGACAGAATATATTAGAGATCTACATTACCGTTATAACAATAAAAACAATACCGAAGACTCCGGTGGCTCATCTACTGATTTAATTGATGTTTATGAATCTCGTTTAAAAGGCCCTCAAGAAATCGGCTGGTTTGTTTCCGATATGATGTTAAAACTAGGTCTACTCGGCACTATTATCGGTTTTATTTTTATGCTGGGTTCAGTTGCCAACATTGCTGATTTTGATGTCAGTGGTATGCAAAAGATATTGAAGCACATGAGTAATGGTATGGGCACTGCTCTATATACGACACTTGCGGGATTAACCTGTAGTATTTTGTCTGCCACTCAATACCACATGCTAGATCGTCACGCAGATGAGCTTATTGAGTTAACTCGCCATCTAACTCAAGTCCATGTCATTCCAAAGATCACAGGGAACTAGTTAGAAGATGAGCATTAAAGATCGTCTCCGCTCCGACCCGTTCACGGATCTGCTGTTTAATGCACTTCTAGGGTTTACGTTTTTGTTTCTGGTTGCCATCATGTTTATGAACCCGGAGGCAAAATCAGGCATTATTGACCCTAAGGCAGAATACATATTAACCATCACTTGGGAAGACAATAGCCCTGATGATGTCGACGTCTGGGTGGAAGACCCTGAAGGTCAGATACTCTGGTTTAGAACACCTGAAGCAGGATTATTACACCTAGATCGCGATGATCGAGGTCTGGTTAATGACACAATCACCATCGCAGGAGAGGAAGTTCAAAACCCACTGAATCAGGAAGTGGTAACACTCCGAGGTGTTGTAAAAGGCGAATATATTGTCAACCTCCATTATTATGCATCAGAAACTGGTACGCCTGTAGATGTAAATGTGAGGTTGGTCAAAGTAAATCCAAAATTGGAAGTTGTATATTATGGAACAGTGAACCTTGAAAAAAGAGGTGATGAAAAAACAGCTGTACGATTTAAGATTGGCGGTGATGGCGACGTATACGGCATAAACTTTCTGCCAAAATCTCTTGTTCAACTTGGTTAAAAAATAATAACGTTGGAGAAATTATTGTGATATTGGGTATAACTGGCATTATTTCAGCCTATATTTTAATTGGCTTACTTCTACTGAGCATAAATCTTTATTCAAAATGGTCATGGAAAGTTAAGGCAGCGAGCATCATTATCACCTCTGCATTTTATGTAGTGACTTATTATTCATTTCCTCCATTACTTGGTTGGCCCACAACTGAGAATTTACCCTCACAATTTCGATTGATCTCAGCACACGTAGAACAACCTAATAAGGAAACAGGGAAAGAAGGTTCTATCTATCTTTGGTTAGCCGAGATAGAAAATATGTCAAGCACATCCGCACCACGCGCCTATGAATTACAGTATTCAAATGAACTACATGAAAAAATCGTCAATGTTAAAGCCAAACTGGATAAGGATATCGCGCAATTAGGTGAGTTTAAGGAGCCTGATGACACAATGAATCAAGTTGAAGAACAACGACGTGGTGTTAAATCAGTATATATTGAATTTTATGATTTACCTGACCCACTCTTTCCAGACAAGTAGGAGGCATTGAATAATTGAATAGAAACATTACGTCTCTATTATTCTTTTTAACATTATCGGCATATTCCGGATACGCATCTGCCTGGAATATATTAACCGATAACCTTGATGTCAGTTGCCAACAGTCTGATGTTGTTCTTAACTGCGCATATCGAACGCTATTATCTGAGACAACCCCTGACATATCTGCAAATTCAAACGGAAACAATCTTCAAGTAACTAAAACGAGCCAACCCTCCGAAGCTAACAGCACAACCGCAATTTTATTTCTCGTTGATACAAGCGATCCTAACAGACAGAATGTTATCGAAAAAAATAAATCTCACATTAAAGAACTTTTAACTATAACCAATCCAGCTCATAAAATCGGACTGGCATCATTTGATAAGTCTGTACAGCTCTTATCTCCGATAGGGACTTCAAGGTTCTTATTCTCGAAGTCAATTAACACTTTACAAGCACAAGGTAAAACAACTGAACTATATCGCAACCTTATAAAAGCAATTGACCACCTCAGGTCATTTGATGAGAATAGAAAATTAATTGTATTAATGTCTGATGGTCAAGCCGAAGATAAGGCTTACTTTCATACAGATGTCATCAAGGCTGCAAGAAAATACGGCGTGGTAATTAATTCTATAGGATATCCCAGATCAATTTCATTATCCGTATCTTTACAGACAATCAGAAGACTGAGTGAAGAGACGGGTGGCAACTACTTTGAAACTGACATGAGCTATGAATTGCCATCTAATAAATTGAAACCATTGGTTAACAATCTGGACAATGGTGGTAAATTTTCTGTTGCTTTAGATTCTCTATCCCAAGACAACCCGCTACCTAACAAAATAACGCTTTCATTCAAAAGTGCATCCGGGGTGGAGAATATAAACGTACCAGTGAAAGTAAAAGCCACAACTAGATCTGTGCAGATGCAACCCAGCATCCCTGTCGCAGAAGTTCTGTCGTCTAACAAAGTAACTCTAGAGAATAATCCACCAATCCAAATAGTAACTAAACAAAATGACAATCAAGCAATCAACTTGTGGCTTTGGTATGGTCTTCCTTCTGCGTTCATCATTATAATTATATTTATTCTAATCACATTGTTTTTATTATGGAATCGACGTTCTGAAGCACCCACGGTTTCGGATAGTAATTATAAGCCCTATGCTTATTTAATTGCTAATGATGGCACCAATACTCGGTACCCTATAACACGTACAATTTGGCGAATTGGCAGAAGTAAAGACAATGAATTAAGCTTGAATGACACCTCACTCTCGAGGCGTCATGCCGAAATTCACAGAAACAATAATGGGTCGTTTGATATTATAGATATGAACTCGATGAACGGGGTATACATCAATAATGAAAAAGTCGGTAAAACAGAACTCCATGAGGGCGATGTTATAGAGATCGGAGATGTCTTTCTAAATTTCACACAATTGCCTTCTGATCACTCGCTTGAAGAATCAACCGTCATGCAAAAAACAAAAGTCCCAATCACACACTAATTATTTAATCAGACAATGGGACTTGTTAACTTAATATAATCATCAATCAGCTCTGTCATGACTGATTCAACCAGCAATGGCTCATCCTGACCAAACCATTCTTGTTTGTTCTCAATAATTAACTTCGATATATTTTCTGCGGAAACCTTCCCATTATCATTTTGACACTGCGCAGAAGCATTAACTAACAATGAAGTTGCTGCTCCCATTACTATTTCTTTATGTTTTTGTAATACGGCATCTTGTTCCACAACAATCTGATTTTGACTGTTCTGTTCAGGCTTAACTGTTTGAATAACAAAGGCTATTAATGTACTAAATTCATCAGGAACCGATATTCGACTAACCACAGCCCAACGGTATAAATTAATAGGCAAAACTTCCCATTTATCATCTGAGTTGTCGGCATTTAAAACTAATAATAGTTTATTATGAACACACTCCTGTGCATGCATCCATAATTCATCTATCTTCATTGAAACGTTATCATCAGGTTCTTTAGTATCTGGATTTATACCAAATAATAAGGGGATCCCTTCTTTCTGCAGCAACCATTTATCTTTACATATCCATTTTTCATATAACTTTTGTAATCTTAAGTGCTCTTCATCATAGATTTTTTTTTCACGTTCACCCATCGTCATTTCTATAGGAGCATTCGGTACTGATATTTCCTTATCAAGGCCAAATAATGATGTTTTAATTTTATTAATAATATTCATGACTATTTAATTTCTATTAGTTCACTGCAAGATAATCCAATTCTGACTGACTAAATCCGGCCATCAACCTCGCTTCATAATTTATCTTCTTTGTATTATTTGAAGGCAAAAATTGTTCAGCTATCTGCTTAAATTTTTCTTCTGGATCCAATTTTAATTTTTCACATTGGTAGCGATACCACTTTGTTCCTGTCTTAACGTGGCCAATTTCTTCTTCAAGAATTAATTCAAGCATAGAACTCGTTGACTCATCATTAATTTGACGAAATCGAGAAATCAAGTCTGGCGTTACATCCAGTCCTCATGCTTCCAATATACGCGGCACTACTGCCAATCGTAGTAATACATCATGCGAGGTCTGGTCTGCTATATCCCAAAGACCATTATGTGCGGTAAAATCACCATACTCATAACCTAAGGTATGTAATTGACTCTGTAACATCTGAAAATGTTTAGTTTCTTCCGCAGCGACTCTCGTCCAATCAAAATAGAAATCATCAGGCATATCCTGAAAGCGATATATTAAGTCCCATGCAAGATTGATTGCATTAAACTCTATATGCGCAATGGAATGTATCATTGCTGCCCTACCCTCATCATTTTGCATATTACGTCTTGGCAAATCTCTTGGATCAATAAGCGTTGGCTTGTCTGGTCGACCGGCTTTTACTATTTTAATATCATTATCAATTGGACTAACCTCAGTACTGCCAGATAAAATATTGCTTGCAGCCAGTTCTGATAAGACTAACTTTTCATCTAGCCTCGATTCTGACAAACACTGATAAGCAAGGGAAAATAGATTATCCACTATGATTGAATAGCTTTATCATACCCAGACCACACTATCTGCCATGATGGCTCATCAAGTTCTGCAGAGTAGTTTATATCGACACAGACACCAGGTATTGCAGCTAACGTGTCATTAACATAAACCAAAGGAAACCTGTCTCGTACCCATGGCAAAACACCTCGCTCTTGAAATAATTGCTTCACCGTTTTTGTATGAACATTATTATTCGGCTGTATCTTCTCACCACCATGTCTGTATTGAACGCTGATACTTGCATTGTCTATTTTTTCCTTGGATAGCCCGCTTCCAATTTCCGATTTTGCTATTAATGTCTCGTCCATGATTTCTAAAGGGCGGGCAAGATCCCATGCATAATCAACCCTATCAAAACCTTTATCTACCTTTTTGGATGCATATAAAAATGCTCTATATTTCCTTACTTCAACATTCTTCCAATTGACGCAAGACGCATTGTCACTCGTAGAATTAATCAAACCTGAAAAGATTTGATTAATATGCTTCGAAGCGGGCGTTTCCAATTGTAATTCTTGCAGCCAGGTAAAGACTATATTCTTCTGCCTAGTAACACTTAAGCTTCTTAAATTCTCTAGACTTAGTTTATTTTCATGCGTCACTAATTTCAGGTCTTCAAGTCCAACTTCATTCATTAATGATGCACAATCTTGCTGATGATTTACTAAACGACTAATCGTTTCGCGATAAGCAGGCCATCGTTTCTCAAACGTTGGAATAATATTATTTCTTAAGTAATTCCTATCATACTTCGTATCCGCATTACTTAAGTCCTCTTTCCATGTCAGACTATTCGCCTTCGCGTATGCGAGTAATTCTCTTCGACAATAGTTTAATAGTGGACGAACATGTATGGCATTAGCAAACTCTTTAAATAACGGCATTGAGGCTAAACCACGCGGGCCAGCTCCACGTAGTGCTTGCAGGAAGAATGTTTCCACTTGATCATCTTGATGATGCGCAGTGAACAGTAAATCACCCTTGTTCATGACTTGAGCAATCAGTTCGTAACGTTTTTCTCTTGCCCAAGCTTCAACACTCTCACCCTTTGGCACTGTCTCATTGATATTTAACTGGGTGAAAGGCAGATCATAGCTGTCACATTGACTTCTACAAAAATCACCCCATTCAGCGCTCTCATCTTGTAGACCATGATTCACATAAACGACTTCAAGTGCTTGCTCTATCTTCACTTTATTCGAAAATATCAGATGTAGTAAAACACTGGAATCCATTCCACCACTGCAGGCTATCCAGATTTTTTTCGCCTGATGAGACGTATTGAGTATTAAATCAAAACTATATTGTGAGAGTAGACTTGTCGTCACAGAATTATTCATCTGCCAAAAATATATATTGTCGCTCCTGCGCCCGCGACATTGCCTGCATGGATGCAGGTACTAAGGGTTTGTCTGGAACAAAATCCTGACATTACGTCCATGTAAATAAAAAACTAATTTTGCTTAAATTCACCAATCTGTCTGATTTTATTTTGTCTTTGTATTACAACTTCCTCAGTTGGCAAGGATCGTAGTTGTTCTAATTCTTCAATTAAAGCGAGTTTCAGGCTATTAGCGATACTTTTAAAGTCACGATGCGCACCACCTAATGGTTCACCAATCACACGATCAACTAAATTAAGCTCACTCAACCTTTGTGCCGTGATGCCCATTGCTTCTGCAGCTTCTTTAGCATTATCGGCACTTTTCCAAAGGATTGAGGCACAACCTTCGGGTGAAATCACAGAATATGTACTAAATTGCAGCATCAATAAACGATCGCCGACGCCAATAGCGAGCGCACCGCCTGAACCACCCTCGCCAATCACTGTTGCGACAACAGGAGTTTTTAATTCTGACATTACCATCAAATTTCTGGCGATGGCTTCGCTCTGACCTCGTTCCTCGGCATCAATACCCGGGTAGGCTCCTGGCGTATCGATAAAGGTCAGGACCGGCAGGTGGAATCGTTCTGCCATCTGCATAATGCGCAGTGCTTTACGATACCCTTCCGGCTTAGGCATGCCATAATTTCGCATAATCCTGTCTTTAGTATCACGGCCTTTTTGATGGCCTATGACAGCAACCGGTTTTCCGTCTAACCTCGCTATACCAGCAATAATTGCCGGATCATCTGCAAAATACCGTTCACCATGTAATTCTTCGAAATCGGTAAAGATAAGATCAATGTAATCCTGAGTGTATGGTCGCTGAGGATGTCTCGCAACTTGAGAAACCTGCCACGGCGTCAATGAAGAAAATATGGACTCTGTTAATTCGTCACTACGCTTCTTGAGTCTTGAAATCTCTTCATTGATATTTATTTCTTTATCATTACCAACATAGCGCAATTCTTCAATTTTAGCTTCGAGTTCAGCAATTGGTTGTTCAAAATCTAGAAAATTCATAATTAAATCAAACTGTTATTGTTTTTAACTTTGGGATTATACTCGATTTCTACCTGATTAATATCAAGTATATTAGTTAATTCATCTATCAAGTCATCACTAATCCGGACATTCCACTCTTTCCCGAACGACACTAGGCCCACCGCATCATCTTTCACATATTTTACAATTACATTTGACACATCATGATTATATTTAAGCAGAGTAGTCTTGATATTATTAATTATTCCGTTACTAATTTGCGATTCGTATAAAGTTAATTTCAAGGAGCTGGAAAGATTAAAAGGGTTGTCCGATTTACGTATATCTTCAATGGTGAATATATTATCTGCAAGAATTTTAATACCGCCTTCATAGTACTCATCATTTTTAGCGTGCCCTTTAACTATTATAAGATGATCTTTGATTAAATAGTTCCGATATTTTTCATAATTATCTGTTTTAACTACAACAACTTTTCGAGAAGTGTTATCGTCAATTTTCACATCATACTCTTCTCTCATTCCTGATTTTCGGATACTCATTATGTAACCAGCTACTTTTACTTCTCCTGTTTTTATACCATAAAGTTTTCGTGTTATTTTTGAAAGTTCTTGTTTGTATCTATTAATAGGATGTCCTGACAAATAAAATCCCAAGGTTTCTTTTTCATACATCACGCGTTGTTTATCATCCCAGTCCTTTACAAAATCATAGACGGAAGATGAATCAACTTCTTCGCTTGGGCTTGTCGGAGCTTCAAGTCCAAACATATCATTCTGCCCACTATCCAAATCTTTATTGTGCTGCTCAGCTAAAGATGTTGCTTTATCAAGGTTCTCAATTAATGTGCTTCTGCCTGCTCCCAATGAATCCATGGCACCGGATTTAATCAACGCATCAAGCACCCTCTTATTCGCTTTCCTTAGATCAATCCGCTTACAAAGATCAAATAAATTTTCAAACGGACCGTTTTCTTCTCTTTCACTAATAAGGTTATCAATTGCTGCCGCACCAACACCTTTTATTGCGCCTAGACCGTATTGAATCGTTTTATCATTGATTATAGTAAAACTATAAAAACTGGCATTCACAGAAGGCGACACAACTTCTATCTGCATTCTGCGCGTTTCTTCAAAAAGCATTACAACCTTATCCGTATTATCCATATCGGAAGAAAGTACTGCTGCCATAAATGCAGCAGGATAATGCGCTTTTAACCACGCTGTCTGGTAAGCAACTAATGCGTAGGCTGCAGAGTGTGATTTATTGAAACCATAACCGGCAAATTTTTCCATTAAATCGAAAATCATCGTTGCCTGTCTTTCATCAACTCCTTGGTTGACCGCACCTTCGGTAAATATCTTTCTTTGCTTGGCCATTTCTTCTGGTTTTTTCTTACCCATAGCACGACGTAATAGATCAGCCGCGCCTAAGGAATAGCCAGATAATACCTGAGCAATTTGCATCACTTGTTCTTGATAAAGAATAACCCCATAAGTTGGTTTAAGAGCAAACTCCAAATCATCATGCATATACTGCACACGTGCTCTACCATGTTTTCTATCGACAAAATCATCAACCATACCTGATTGCAATGGACCGGGTCTGAATAAGGCAACGAGTGCAATAAGATCATCAAACACATCTGGTTTAAGTCGACTAACCAGTTTTTTCATGCCATCAGATTCAAGTTGAAATACGGCTGTCGTATCCATACGCTGAATCAATGCATAGGTGGCAGGATCATCAAGCGGAATCTTGCGGATATTAATCTCATCTTCATTATTTTGTCTTTTTATGCGATTAACATCTCGTAACGCCCAATTAATTATGGTTAATGTTCTCAACCCAAGAAAGTCAAACTTAACAAGACCAATAGACTCAACATCACCCATATCAAATTGAGTCACTGTTGCCTGAGAGCCCTCTTCACAATACAGTGGCATATAGTCAGATAATGGCTTGGGGGCAATAACAAGCCCACCTGCATGTCGTCCTGCATTTCGAGAGAGTCCTTCGAGTTTTCTTGCTAAATCAAATAGGGACTTAACATCTTCCTCAGCGTTATAACGCCGTCTTAGTTCCTTTTCTTCTGCCATCGCTCTTTCTAGCGTCATGTTCAAATCAAAAGGGATTAATTTTGCGATTTGATCTACAAACCCATATGGAAACCCGAGTACTCTTCCAACATCCCTGATCACCGCTTTAGCAGCCATGGTGCCGTAAGTAATAATCTGTGAAACATGATCACGACCATATTTCATTGCAACGTATTCAATGACTTCATCACGACGGTCCATGCAAAAATCAATATCAAAGTCGGGTAATGAAACACGTTCAGGATTTAGAAATCTCTCAAATAATAAATCGTACTCAATAGGGTCTAACTCCGTGATATCCATTGCGTAGGCTACTAGAGAACCAGCACCTGAACCACGACCAGGGCCGACAGGAATTCCATTTTCTTTAGCCCAACGAATAAAATCAGCAACAATAAGAAAATAACCAGAGAACCCCATGCCCGTTACAACATCTATTTCACGTTGCAATCTTAAATAATATTTTTCATGATTTGATTTTGGGATATTCGTATTTTCATCAAGGATTTTCTGTAATCCAGATTTTGCATCACTTGTCAGTCTTTGATCCTGCGTCTCACTTGAATTAACAGGGAAGTGTGGCAAGAAATTTTCGCCTAGAGTAAATTCGACATTGCATCGTTGTGCAATTCTAACGGTGTTTTCAAGCGCTTCGGGTATATCAGAAAATAACTCCTGCATTTCTTCATTTGTTCGCAGGTATTGTTGAGCAGTGTATTGTTTGATGCGCCGGGGATCATTTAGGGTATATCCTTGTTGAATGCACACTCGCGCTTCATGCCCCTCAAAATCATCTTCTTCTATAAAGCGAACGTTATTTGTAGCGACAAGAGGAACACTATATTTTTCAGCATAATTGATAGCCTCGTGTATATAGTTGTCCTGACCTTTTCTGCCTACTCTTTGAACTTCAAAATAATATCTATCTGGAAAGACCGACAACCATTTCTCTATATTGCTTTCAATTTTTACATTATCTTGAAGTAAGGTAGAACTTGAGAAATCACCAGCATCTGCACAATCAATAACGATAAGTCCATCATTATAATTTTTAAGCCAATCAAACTGTACTAATGGATTGCCACGAAACTGACCTTCGGTAAAACTTTGTGTTATCAATCTAGACAGGTTTTGAAAACCTTCAATATGCTGACAAAGAAGAACAATATTTGATGGTCCATCTGGGCTGATGCCCAAAACTTTTATTTCTGCACCAATCAGTGGTTTAACACCTCTTTTATGCATCGCACGATAAAACTTTACTGCAGAAAAGGTGTTTCCCTGTTCCGTTACAGCAATTGCTGGCATGCCACTATCTGCTGCCTTGGTAGCCAAAGCATCAATCTTGATCAATCCATCAATTAGTGAAAATTCAGTATGTAGATGTAAATGGACAAAGCTCATACAAATAAATAATTACACTATATATTTAGCAACTGGAGCAAAACTACGTCGATGTATTTTTGTTATTCCTAGTCTTGCTAAAGCTTCAATATGTTGTTTCGTGGGATAACCTTTATGCGATGAAAAACCATAGTCAGGATATTTTTCATCAAAGTTAACCATTTCATTATCCCGCGCCACTTTAGCGACAATTGATGCTGCACTAATTGCGGGAATCAAACTATCACCTTTGACAATGGCGATAGTTTTATAATTGACTACAGGCGTAAAATTACCATCTACAACCACCATTGCTGGTCTTTTTCCTAACGCTTCTACGGCACGTTTCATAGCCAGTAAACTAGCTTGCAATATATTTATTTCATCAATCTCTTCAACTTCTGCCCGTCCCAACGACCAAGCCAATGATTTAGATTTTATTTCATCAGACAAGGCCATTCGTTTTTTATGGCTCAGTTTTTTAGAGTCTTTCAAGCCATTGATTATATTATCCGGATCTAATATGACCGCAGCCGCGACAACTGGTCCTGCAAGCGGTCCTCTGCCAACTTCATCAACGCCAGCCACCAAGTCAAGGTTGTTAATATAAGAATAATCAGTCATCTTTATTACCTTCAAGTAATTCAAATATGGCATTAGCTGCTTGTAGATCAGCATTCTTTTTAAGTTTGTCAGATAAACCAACAAATTCCATTTTCATTTGATCAGTCTGTTCATCAGATCCCAATAATTTATTTAATTCGGTAGATAATATTTCCGGGGTGCACCTTGATTGTAAACATTCCGGCACCAGCATTTTACCTGCGAGAATATTTGGTAGAGAGGCATAGGGTATCTTTGCTAATAACTTGACTATTAGATGCGTTAAAAATGAGAGTTTATATGCAACTACCATTGGTTTTTTCAACAGCATTGCCTCAAGCGTTGCAGTCCCGGATGCGAGCATAATGTAATCCGCGGCTTCCATTATTTGATGAGTATTACCTACGCTAATATTGATCTCCAAATCTGGCGCAACTTTATTTTTTATTTCTATAAAATAATTAAGTGACTTTTCATCAATCAAACCACTTATAAAATATAGATTAGGGTTTGTTGTTTGAGATAAAACAGCTGCTTTTAATAGTGGGCTTGCAATTCTTTTTATTTCAGATAAGCGACTGCCAGGTAAAAGTGCAACAACTATTTTTTCTCGCGGAATGTTTAAGCCTAATCTGGCTGTCGGTATATCTGGTGTGGTTGTTATACTGTCTGCTAACGGATGACCAACATAACGATTTGGCACACCGTATTTATTATATATAGCAGCTTCAAATGGAAACAGACACAATACCAGATCAGCAGCCATACGAATTTTCTTTACTCTATATTCACGCCAGGCCCATACTGATGGGCTGACATAATGAACCGTCTTTATACCTGCCTTATGCAACTCTTTTTCTAGCCAAAGATTAAAATCAGGTGCATCTATACCGATAAAAACATCTGGTGGATTATTAATAAAATATTGTAGCAGGTTGTCTCTAATATTTTTTAATTCAAAATATCGTCCAGCTACTTCCGTAATGCCCATTACGGACAATCGTTCCATGGGAAATAAAACTTTCATACCTGTGGCAACAAGTTTTTGTCCGCCAATACCCTCTACTAGTAAGGCTTCAGTTTTTTTTTCTAGTTCATTAATCAGACCTGCACCAAGCATGTCGCCTGATGCTTCACCCGCGACAATTCCTATACGAACCATTGAACTATCTTAATACGGCTGCTATGTAAAACTGATTCATCTAACAATTCCACGCTGAGAAGACGCAATAAATGCGCGCATAACTTCTACTTTATCAGACTCAGTAGCTAAGTCTGATAGAACGTTAAGAGCATCTTTAAGTATCAACCCATCTCGATAAATTGCCTTATAGGCCTTGCGTAGAATATTAATAGTTTCGGAATCAAACCCATGCCTTTTCAAGCCTTCTCGGTTTAATCCGGAGGGTTTCGCTGAGTTGCCGGACACTAGAACATAGGGAGGAACATCTTTGACAATCACCGATGAAATCGCAGAAAAGCTATATCTACCAACACGACAAAACTGATGTACCCCAGTAAAGCCACCAAGAATAACAAAGTCGTCAATAATCACATGACCCGCTAAAGTCACATTATTAGCAAAAACAGCATCGTTACCAACAACACAATCATGTGCAACATGCACGTATGCCATGATCCAATTATTATCACCAATAATTGTTTTACCACCACCATCATTTGTGCCTCGGTTTATTGAAACATATTCTCGAATGGTATTCCCGGCACCTATTTCCAGTGTCGAGTTTTTTTCTTTTATATATTTTTTATCCTGAGGATCTTCACCGATAGAACAAAAGTGAAAGATCTTGTTGTTTGGTCCAATCTTTGTAGGACCATTGATAACAACATGAGAGCCAATAACAGAATCAGCCCCTATAGATACATTCTCACCTATTATCGAATACGGGCCAATAGTTACATTAGATTCAAGTATGGCATCGGGATGAACAATTGCAGTGGCATCTATCATGGAATTATTCCATGACTGTTGTTAATAGCTCTGCTGATGTTATTAATTGTGAATCTACATACGCAGAAGCATGAAATTTCCAGATATTTCTTTTTAATGCAAGAAACTTGACGTCTAAAATTAATTGATCGCCTGGTCCAGCTGGTTTTCTAAAGCGCACTTTATCAATGCCGACCAAGTAAAATAAACTATCCTCGGTTATATCACCTTCTTCAAAACCTAATGCACCCAGCAGTCCCGCAGCTTGCGCCAATGCTTCAATAATCAACACACCAGGCATGACCGATTTACTAGGAAAATGTCCTTGAAAAAATGGTTCGTTGATCGTTATATTTTTTAATGCCTTTATATATTGACCCTTTTCTACTTCAAGCACACGGTCAATCAACAAGAATGGATACCGGTGTGGTAATAAAGTCTTTATTTTTTCTATATCTACCATGGCTGAAGCGTCTTGCATATATATTCCATCTTTATTCTAATTTAAACATTATTTTTTTTATTATTTCATCCAAATTCTTAAAGCGTATTATATTTCTTTTCCAGATTTTATTATCAGTAACTGGAATAGCAGAAGAATAAACTCCTGGAGTTTTAATTGAGTTAGCCACCCCTGACATACCAGTAATAATAACATCGTCTGTAATCTCTATATGACCATTAATGCTACTTGCACCACCAATTTGACATCTTTTCCCTATATAAGCGCTTCCTGCCAACGCCACACATCCTGCAATTGCGGTATTTTCACCTACAAATGCGTTATGACCAATCTGTACTTGATTATCTATCTTAACGCCATTACTAATGATGGTATTGCCTATTGCACCTCTGTCAATTGTTGAATTTGCTCCAACTTCAACATTATCGCCAAGGTTAACAGAACCAATCTGGGGAATCTTTAACCATTCTCCATTCTCTTGAGCTAGGCCGAAGCCATCAGCGCCAATAACAACACCAGGATGGAGAATAACATTATTTCCTATACAGACATCATGGCATAGGGTAATGTTTGCAATCAATATCGTGTTTTCTCCAATACAGACATTATCTGCAATGACACAGCCTGGTCCTATATATGTCTCAGCATTAATTGTGACGTTGTCACCAATAACAACATTCGCGGAGATTGTAGAGGTATGATGAATATTACATTTTTGACCTATAACCGCTTTATCATTAATAGCGCCACGATGTTGCTTGATCGGGTACAGATAATTTGCAATTTTTGCATAGACTAGATAGGGAGCATTACTAACCAGAGCATTTGTAGGGCAGTTTTTTAGATCGTTCTCAGATAATATAACTGCTGAAGCCTTTGTTTTTAGTAGTCGGTTTGCGTAATGTCGATTTGATAGAAATGTAATTTCACCAGTACTTGCCAAATCCAATGTATTGACAGCATTAATTACACACTCAGGATCTCCAACTAACCTAGCTCCGCTTACTTTTGACAATTCTGCAAGTATGGCAGACATACAACATTGCTCGCTAATTAGTCTTAATCAGAGACAGCATTACCTTCCTTTTTAAGGAAATCAATTACTAATCCACTTATATCAACTTTTGAGCTAGCGAATATGACTCCTTCGCCAAGAATAACATCATAATTATTTTCTTTTGCGATCTTTTGTATCGCTACTACAACCCGTTTTTGAATTTTACCAAACTCTTCATTGCGTCTAAAATTCAGGTCTTCTCTAAACTCATCCTGGTCTCTTTTAAGATCCCGCTTTTGTGCAACGAGATCTCTTTCTAGTTTTGCAAGCTCTTGCTCACTCATAATGGCTCGATCTTTATTAAACTTATCTTCAAGCGCCTTAATCTTTTTTTGAGCTGCAACTAAGCCTTTATCTCGAGGAGAAAATTCTTTTTCAAGCATTTTTATCGCTGCTTCAGCTTGGGGCGACTCTTGTAAAATTCGGTTTGCATTGACAGCCCCTATTTTATAAGTCTCTTCCGCAAACGCGACAGATGTTGTAAAAGCCATGACAGCCAGGATCGAAACAATTGATTTAAACAAGGTATTCATTAACTTTAAACTCCAAAATAACTAAAATGATGTCCCAAAACTGAATTGGAAATTTTGTATTTGATCTGTACTTTTATCTCCAAAAGGCATTGCAACGCTAGCACTAACAGCACCAAATGGAGATATCCATATGCCACTCAGGCCTGCGGAATGTCGCATCTCACTAAATGATACATCTTCATTAGTGCCAAAGACATTACCGCCATCAATAAAGGTAGTCAGCCTGATAGATTTTTTAAAACTCGTCAGAAAAGGCACGGGTAAAATAATCTCGGCATTATAAAGGATTCTGGTGTCTCCACCTAGCGCTCGATTAGTAGAATCTCTCGGTCCTAGTGTATTCTCTTCATAGCCCCTAAGGGAACGTGGTCCACCTGCATAGAAGTTCTCAAAGAAGGGCAAATTTGACGTATCGCCATAGCTATCACCGTATCCAAATCTACCCCCTAGCACCAGAACAAAGTCTTCATTGTATAAATCCTTGAACCACTTTGCTTCATAGTTAATTTTATAATATTCAAGAGAGTTACCGAAACTCGGCACGGCGATTACGGCATTTATGCGCTGAAATGCACCTTTATCTGGCAAAATGGCCTTGTTTCTTGTGTCATATGCAAAATTCACATTGAATTTTAAAATATCATATTGACTGCCATTGGCATTTATAAAATTAGTAATCTGGGATGACGTGCCGGCTGACGTCGAAATCTGTGTATTGGTATAACCAAATGATGTCCCAATCGTATTATGTTCGGTAACGGGGAGAGATAGCGCAAAAGTTGCACCAAATTCTTTTGATTCAAAGACCGCCAGATTAGCATCTTCGGCATTGGTCTCTCGGTAAAAAATATCATACGCGGCACCGATACCATCATCTGTAAAATAGGGGTTTGAGTAGCCTAAACCGTAGCGCGTATTAACATCACTATTATTGAACTGAAAATTAAGCATGTTTCCGGTACCAAGGATGTTATTTTGAGATATCGATGTATTAAAGATGAGTCCTTGTGCCTGTGAAAAGCCTATACCTGCACCTAATTGCCCTCCAGAACGCTCTTCCACTGTATAATTAACATCGACCTGATCACTAGAGCCCGGAACCGCAGGTGTTTCTACATTAACATCTTCAAAAAATCCAGTTCTTTGTAATCGTTGTTTACCTCTTTCAACCTGTGTAGTAGAAATCCACGCGCCTTCCTGCTGTCTCATTTCACGCCTTAAAACAACGTCTTTTGTTTTTGCATTTCCAGTAAAATTAATTCGTCTAACATAGACACGTTTACCTGGGTCAACAAAAAATGTTATCGAGACCGTCTTATCTTCCTTATTGATCTCGGGTATCGAATTAACATTGGCAAAAGAATAGCCTTCCTGCCCTAATCGCTCAGTTAGGGCCTTACTACTATTAGTTATTTTTTTACGTGAAAAAAGCTTGCCTGACTCTATGGAAATTAAGTCAAAAAGGCTTTCTTCCGGCAAAATGTAATCACCGGCAAGTTTTACTTCCGTAACAAAATATTGCTCACCTTCTGTTACATTGATCGTAATATAGATGTCTTTTTTATCTGGTGTAATCGAAACCTGTGTCGAATCGACATTAAAATTCAGATAACCGCCGTCTAAATAGTATGACCGTAATGCTTCAAGGTCACCTGATAACTTTTGTTTCGAATATTGATCATTGTTTGTATAAAACGACAACAAATTTGGGGCACTTAATTTGAATTCTTTTAACAATCTCTTTTCAGTATAAACCGTGTTTCCAACAATATTTATTTTCTTAATCTTGGCAGCAAGCCCCTCTGAGACCTCTATCAAAACCCCGACACGGTTATTTTCTAGCTTGTTTACTGTAGATTTAATTTTGACGGCGTATTTGCCATTTGAGTAATACTGGCGCTGTAATTCCTGTTCAACCGAATCTAACGTCGACTGAACAAACACCCTGCCCTCTGAAAACCCAAATTGCTTAAGATTTTCCATTAGCTCATCTGTCTCAATATCCTCATTACCCGTCATTGTAATAGAACCGATAGACGGGCGTTCTTTAAAAATGAGGATCAGGTTATTCCCATCTCTTTCGAGCTTCACGTCCTCGAAAAACCCGGTTTTAAATAAGGCCTTAACTGCTTCAGACGAACGCGAATCATCAAAAGTATCACCAACCTTCATTGGCAAATAATTAAAAACTGTTCCTGGGGTAATTCGCTCCAGCCCTTCAACACGAATGTCTTGAATCACAAACTCTTGCGCTGCCTGCGGTTGCGAAAGAAGTACTAATGATAGTACTAAAATATAAAGTATATTATTAACTATGAATCGCATATGACTGATATTTATTATTTTTAGTGTTTTATCCTAATAACCGGATAATATCGTTATAAAAAGCAATACTCATTAACCCTAGCAACAAGACTATTCCTATCTGCTGCCCAAGCATTTGAATCGCCTCAGAAACCGGTTTCCCTATCACCGCCTCTATAAGGTAATACATTAAGTGCCCGCCATCCAGTAATGGAACAGGCAACAAATTTAGCACTCCCAAACTGATGCTCACTATGGCCATAAAGCTGAAAAAAGCAAGCAACCCTATTCCAGCGGATTGTCCCGCATATTGCGCAATACTAATCGGACCACTCAAGTTTTTCACCGACGCATCACCAATCAGCATTCTACCAAGTACTCGAAGAGTTAGCACTGACATTTCCCAAGTCTTTTTTATTGACTTTAGTAATGCATGCGGCATCGGGTAAGACTCTATTACAAAATAGGAATCAAACAAACCATCTGCAACATAGGCTGCAGCACCAATACGCCCAATAGTCTCTCCTTCTGATTGAATACTATCTGGAATAACTTCAATATTAATGGTGCTACCGCTTCGCAACACCTCGATATTAAGATTTTTCCCCGGGTTATCACGAATAAATTCAACCCACTGACTCCACGATTGAGTACTAACTCCATTAACGCTAACTATTTCATCACGCTGGAGTAAGCCGCTTTTTTCAGCGGCACCACCAGGCAGAACATCTCCGATGACTGCAGGAAGTTTTAATTCAATAACACTCAAGCCCAAAGCTTCAAGTAATTTACCTTCCGCCATCTCATCTATTGTAATTTGTGACAGATCAATTTCTGCATATTGTTTAACACCAGTATTGTTTATCACAACTAAACTTATAGTCTCACGATTAACAGTATGATTGACTAATTTGTCTATAACTGTAGACCAGGTTAATGTTTGAACACTATTAACTGAAATTATTTCCTGCCCAGCCTTCAGACCGGCATTGTCACTAATAGACGCTGGTTCAACTTCTCCAATGATCGGCTTTAAACCATTTACACCGATAACGAATATTACCCAGTAAGCAAAAACAGCAAAGATGAAATTAAAAACAGGGCCCGCTGAAACAATAGCGAATCGTTGCCATAAGGGCTTATAATTAAATGAACGTGGTATTTCCTCTTCCTTTACTTCACCCTCCCGCTCGTCCAACATTTTCACATATCCGCCCAAGGGTAATGCTGCAATAACAAACTCAGTATTATCTTGACCGAAATGTTTTTTATAAATGGTACGACCAAAACCTATTGAAAACCGAAGGATTTTTACATCAAAACATTTGGCTACCCAATAATGTCCAAACTCATGAAATGTAATTAGCACGCCCAGAGCAACAATGAATGCTGCTATAGATTGCAAAATATCAATCATGCAGCCAGATCACTAATAGTCATCAAAGCGCAATCTCTTGCTGCTCTATCATCTTTAAGGATGACGTCAAGAGAATTTGCTTCGTTATGCGTTACACTTTCCAAAACTGTTTCAATAACACGGGCAATATTCGTGAACTGAAGTCGTTTATTCAAGAACTCATTGACAGCGACTTCATTAGCCGCATTGAGAATTGCGCTACTGGTTCCACCTTGCTCCATAGCTTCACGCGCTAGTCTTAAACAAGGGAAACGTTGTTCATCCGGTTTTACAAAATCAAGCTGTGCGATATCAAATAAATCAAGCCTTTCAACACCGGCATCAATTCTTTCTGGCCAAGCTAAACCGTATGCGATTGGCGTACGCATATCCGGATTACCTAACTGTGCCAATACTGAACCGTCACTATACTCGACTAAAGAATGTATAACGCTCTGAGGATGGATAACAACTTGTATAAATTCAGTCTGTGTATGGAACAACCAACATGCCTCGATAACTTCCAATCCTTTATTCATCATCGTCGCTGAATCGACCGATATTTTTCTTCCCATTATCCAATTTGGATGTGCACAAGCTTGCTCTGGTGTCATAGAAGAAAGATGTTCTATGGGAGTAGTTCTAAATGGCCCACCTGAAGCAGTAAGCAATATCTTCTTAACACCCAGCTTTTCAAATTCATTACTAAAATCAGTCGGCATACATTGAAAAATAGCATTGTGTTCACTATCAATGGGTAATAGCTCAGCGTTATTTTCCTGAACAGTGTCCATAAATAATTTACCTGACATAACCAAAGCCTCTTTATTAGCAAGCAACACCCGTTTCCCCGCTTCTGCTGCCTTAAGTGTAGGCAATAACCCTGCCGCGCCTACAATAGCAGCCATAACATAATCAACATCAGCAAGAGTCACCACTTTCTGCAATCCATCCGCACCGCTCAATACCGTGATATCTGGTGCCTGTGTTTTTAACTCTTGTTCCAGCCGCAACGCTGAATCTTCATCTACCATGACAGCAAATTCCGGTTGATGTTTTATGCACTGCTCGCGAATTACATCGACATTAGTGTTTGCCGTTAATGCCTTAATCATATATTTATCAGCGTGGCGTGAAATAACATCTAGCGTATTAACACCGATGCTACCTGTTGAACCAAGAACCGTAATTCCCTTCATATTCCAATACCTAAATGTACAATTCCAAAAACAAAAACAGGGCCCGCAGCCGTCAAACTATCTATTCTATCCATCACCCCACCATGCCCAGGTAAAATAGAACCACTATCTTTAATATCTGCTTCACGTTTCACCATGCTTTCCATTAAGTCGCCAATTATTGATATTGAAACTGTCAAAAAAGACAGTCCAATTAATGCTATGCCATCATTTAGCATTTCAACTGAAACAATAACATATGCTAGTGCTATGGCAATGCCAGCAACAATTCCGCCAATACTACCTTCCCATGTTTTTCCGGGGCTGACACGATTTGCAAGTCGACGTTTACCCCATTTTTTACCGACAAAATAGGCCGCTGTGTCTGCTCCCCAGATAAGCGCCATGAGAAGCATTATTAATGTAGCGCCATTCCCAGGGAAAGATTTTAGAACGGTCAAACTTACCCACATTGGAATTAGTAACAGTTGTCCGATGACTAGTAGAGCTAGCGGCGATTTTGGTAAAAAATTGTGCTGTTTTTGATATAAAAACACCAAAACGACAGCAATGAACCAATAGACCACACCACTCAATATAAGACTATTGTAAAGACTGTTAT
>JGI20151J14362_10000611_pt1 | contig 26206 bp, 18 predicted proteins | sample COG_01_FD_14362 | JGI IMG/M metagenome (IMG submission 14362)
GGTGCGACGGCTCGTAAAGCATCGCGAACTAAGCGAAGTGCGTTCAGTCTCAACTTCTTCGGCGAATCCGCGCGAACGACTCGAAACGATTTCGAATGCATGGTGATGCGTGTCGTTTGCCGTCTTTTTGGATTCCAGGGATGGTCAGTTGCCGCAGCGCAGCGAAGCTCTTTAGTTGTTAAGCAGAAATGAAGAAGAAACTACTTGTTAAAATTTAGGAAGGAGTGTGATGAGAAGAGCAGAAGTTCTTCTTGGGGCAGAAAAACTGCTCTTCTTCTTCGTAAAAAACAGACTTCCCGTCGAATTTTTCATTCAAAAACGCGTCTCAATACGTCAAAACACGCGACTGCGCATCACTGAAAGTGCATTTGAACCGCTATCCTGTTTCGAAAAAGAACATCCTCGCGCGATTACGGACTCGGACGGGTACGAACTTCTTCGCGCGATATCTATTCGTGGGCAATTCCGCGCTCTTAATTTTTTACTTCGGTGTTGTTGTTGTTGAAGTGTCGTTTCCGCTCTGATTGAACGATCGTCAACTCGAATATTCGGAGGAGTAGGAAAGAGATTTCCGGAAAAAAGAAACGACGAGAACGGGTCATAGGGTGCGCTCGAGCGCATCGATCGTCTTCGAACGCGCGTTTAGTCCGTTTAATCCGCGTTTAGTCCGTCGCATTCAACTCATAAACGAAAATTTTCCCTCTTAATTTTACAACAAGACAGAAAGGAGAAGAAAGGTTGTGCAAAGAGAGCATACGCACTGCTACATAAGAAACCGAAGATCATCACGACGCGTACGAACTGTCGTTGTTATATTTAAAGAGAGGCGGGAGAGATCGCGGACGCATATATTTTATATTCATTAAAGCTGGTGGTTTTGTTTTGTTTTCGTGATTGTCGGGATCCAAGGAGGAGAGAATCGAGAGGGGCGATAATAAAATAATATAATAATAATAAGAGTGGGTGCGTGTAAGAGAAAGAGAGAGGAGGAGGAGAAATGAGTGGTTTGTACGGAGGGTCTCCTTCGCAAAGCGGGTATCGGAGAGATAACACCAACGCTGGTGGAATACCTCCGCCACCTGCTGGTTTAGGAGGTCGGTTTCCGCCGATTCCTTCCGGAGGCGTCGGCGGTGCAAACGCCCAGCAACAACAAAACATCGGGAACCTTCTCGGGGGCGGTAGTGGTGGAAGACCAAATCCGAACGCTGCTCCGAGAATGAACGGAGGTTTCGGTATAGATCCAATTCAACAACAGCAACAAAACTTATCTGGTTTAGGTGGGGGTAACGGTTTAGGAGGCGAGAGTTCGTTTCAGCAAGGAATACCGCAGCAAGGATATGGAGCTCCTGCGCGCACAGCTTCCTTTGATGCTTCGGACTTTCCCTCGTTAGGTGGTGGAGGTCAAGGACCATACGGTGATACGTATCCTCCTCAGTATCCACACGGGAACGGTTACGATGGTTTCGGGGGAGACGGTCACGTAGGAGGATACTATGCGAAGCCGCCGCCCGAGTTTGCTATCGAGCAGGAAGACTTTCCGGCGCTTGGGGGTATGGGTGGTGGAGGCGGTGGTCCTAGAAAACCTTCGGATGCTGCGGCTGCGGTTGCGGCTGGTGTTGCGAAACAACATCAGCAACATCAGCAGCAGCAGCAACAACAACAGCAGCAACAAATAGGGGGTGGTGGAGTTGGGAATATTGGGGGAGTGAATAGAATATTTTCGGGTGGTGGGCAAGGCGGCGGCATAGATGGGAATAATGATTTGGGAATGCAACAACAAAGACAGCCGAGCTTCGATGCCGGCGGGGGCTTTGGAATGGGGAACTCTCGAGGTGGATATAATGGTCAAGATCTGTTACGCCAAAGTTCTGGTCAATCGTCCAATTCTGTCGCGCAACAAACGGCGAATATGGATCCGAACGATCGGTATGGTCTCATGGGTTTGTTGAACGTCATTCGAATGACGGATCCAAACTTGACCACTTTAGCTCTTGGAACGGATTTGACAATGCTTGGGTTAAACTTGAATTCGTCCGAACCGTTGTACACGAATTTTTCTCCGCCATGGCTGACGGATGCAACGCCGAAGCACGAGTTAGAGATGCTCATTCCGGCGTGTTATAATCAGCACACGGCAGGTCGAGCACACCCTGCAATGTTTTCAAAGTTTCAGCACGAGACTTTGTTCTATATATTTTATTCCATGCCTGGTGAGGAGGCTCAATTGTATGCTGCGGATGAACTGATTCATCGTGGCTGGGGGTTCCACAAAGAAATCAAGGCGTGGTTGATGCGAGTTCAAGGCACGGAGCCGACATCGAAAACGGATTACGGTGAACGCGGTGCGTTTTGGGTGTTTGACGTCCAAACGTGGGAACGTGTTCGCAAGGACAACTTCATGCTTTCGTACGACCAACTCGAGAATCGACCGCAGGTGGCCGCCACGCAGTGATATTCTTTCTGTGTTAGGGACATTCCCGCGTCTGTAAATTACAAAATTGCAATAAAAGTCTAAAAAACAAAAAATCTTATTACACGCTAATCAAGAGTATGAATTTCTTCTTCTCTCAAGTTCTCTAATGAAATTCTCTTGTTGTTTGCGCTCAGAAAATTGCTCTTCCTAATGATTACAACTCTTCCTCTTCCTCTTCTTCGGGTACGTGGAGCTTCTCGATGGCGGCTTTGATTGAATTGACATCTGCCGAGGACGGCTTCAAATCTAAAGCGAGCGAAAAATTCAACATCGCTCGGTTTGGCATCTCTAACTTTTTGAAAATCCGACCCATCAAAAAGTAGACCGAAGCTTCTCTCGGCGCCACCTCTCGCAACTGTTCTAACTCGTCCAGCGCCTCAGAATATCTCTCTTCGCTCATCAAAACCGACGCTTTTTCGTATTTCGCCAACGGATTGCGCTCGTCCAATTGAATCGCTTTTTGTAAAGACACGTATGCTTTCTCGGTCTTTCGCAACGCGTGTTGCGCCATCCCCAAATAGCAAAACAGAACGGAACTCTTCGAGTTTATTTCAATGGCGTGCTTGAAATGGTGCTCGGACATTTCATACTTTTCTTGTCGAAAATAGACGGTACCCAGACCGTACCAGGCGTTGTAATGTCTCGGATCCAAACTCAAAGCCGCTCGATAGCACTCAGTCGCTTTCTCAAAATCTTCATTTGCAAAATGTTCGTGCCCTCGGAGGGTATATCCGTACGCGTATTTCGGATTCAACTGTATTGCTCTCGCGAAAAATCGCAAGGCGGAATCGTGTTCTCTTTGTAAGGAGAAACAATTTCCAAGAGCACACCACGTGTGCGGGTGTAGTCGATCAATCGTTTGTGCCTCTCTCGCCAAATGAGAGAGTTCAACCTCACGTTTTAAATGCCACAGCACGGTCGAATAGCAATCGATACCGTCTAAATTGTGCGGCGCGATTTCGCGCGCGCGCTCAAAAGCTCTCGCGGATTCCGTGTATTCCACAGCTTCCGCGTACGCTCTGCCTATTTGAGTCAAAACGTAACCAGTTTCAAATTGTTCTGGGCTGCACGTTCTCAAAGCCGCTATGGCTTCATGGCATCGAAACATTGCTAAATGCCTCGCGCCAGACATGATGGGATGGAATATTCTCGCAACCATCGCGACTGAATCTTTCGGAATAACGAGCTTCGTTTCTTCGCCTACGTTTTGAGTGCTCATGACGGCACTTCTATGCATCGCTACGATATGTTGCTGATTTTGTTGCTGCAGCTGGAACTGCGAAAAAGAATGAAGATGCTGGTTTGCTCTGTTGTGATCTTCTTCGGTCATCATTCTGGCGTGCATACCGACGTCGTTCTTTTTCGCAGTAGTCGTGGTTTGATCAAACATTTGCGCTGGAGTCATCGGCGTCGAAGCTATCGATGGCGTTTGCGTTCCTAAGGCAAAAAAAATATTGGAAGCCGGTGGTGCCGGTGCAGCCGATGGAGCCGCTCCCTGCGACGCCAGACGTGAGCTTCTTCGTAAGCCTACTTCTGCATTTCCTAACGCCTCGACATGCGCCGCGTGTGTGGTGGTTGCGGTTGTACTCGTAGTAATTGCCGATTCCGGGGCATCTCCGAATAATCGTCCGGAAACTTTTCTCAATTTACCTTCGTCCATAAACTTACGCCTGTCGTTAAACGGGTTGCTCGATACTCCGTCACCTCCAAGCGGTGCCGTTTGCTGCGTTAGCACGACGGGATCGTTCGTATTAAACGCAGTCGAAGCCGTTGAGGCGGGAGGTTTTCCTCCATGTTGAGGTGGTTTACGTGGAACCACCGGGGTTTCGTGTATACCTAAGTGCAGAGGAGACGGCGTTACGTATCGCATGCCGTCCGCGGGATTTCTTTGTTGTTGATGTTGTTGTTGCTGGTGCTGACCGTCGTGGTCTCCTAAATCGAAAGGTGGCAACGCACTCTCAGCTCCCCTAGTAACCGTCGTCGGACCCGTCGCTGTATGATTGCCCGGGAACCCTCTGCTGCGAATGCTGCTATTAAACGTCATCGCTGGTTTTCGACGCAAAAACATGCTGCTGTTGATGTTGCTGTGCGTGTATCGACTACCCCCGCCGCCGCCGCCGCCGCCGCCGCCGGTCGAGAAAACTTCAGGCGAAAACACGTTGGCAGCGTTGAAGTTTGGGGCACCGAAGAAAATCACGTCTTCTTCCTCGCGATCGAACGATGTTCTCTTTCTCATCATCATCGTTTCGACTCTTTTGGTATGCGCAAACGTAATGTCGTCCGCGCCCATGGAACAGAGCTCGTTGAACGCAGCCCACATGAACGGATCTAACTCTAACGCGCGTTTAAAGCAATCAATGGCTAATTGACGTCTGCCGGTGTCTTTTGCAATCTTACCGAGTAAATGCTCTCCGTACGCACCTCCTGGAATAGTTGCATTTTCTTCTTCCATCGCTCTCTTTCGCATCTCTCTCTTTGTCGCTTTCTCGATGTTTGGATTTCTGTTTTCTTCTCCTCGATAATCGTCGTCCTCGTCGTCTGTTTCGTCATCCGAGTAGAAGTATAGGTCTTCGTAGTCTATGACTTCTGTCAGTGTCGTTTCTGCGTCGGCTAATTTCCCAATCTCATACGCCGCGCTCGCGAAGAAATATCTCGAATCTCGACTCCTTCGGTCTTTCAAAATCTCGTACGTTCGATACGGTTGTTTGTTCAACCGATAACACCTCGCTAACGTCAACGCGTTCTCTTCGGTTTTTGATACCGCAAACAAGCGTTCGGCGATGAATATGGCGTTTTGATATTCCATTTTATGCATCGCGTTCGAGACGCACATTTGTAAATACATCTCCGCGTCGACGCCTTCTTCTTCTTCTTCTTCTTCAACGACGTTTTTCTTTTCCCCTTCGTCGTAAAAGTCATCTTTTAAATTGTTTTCATTCTGTTGTTGTTGTTGTTGTTGTTGTTGNNNCGTCGTCGTTTCCATCGTTTTCATCCGCGTGTTTTCTCCGATAGTAGCGCTACTATTCCTCTTCTCTGCGCTCGTGCGGCGCGTCATGATTTATGCTCGTTCTTTTGATTGAGAGCGCTCTCCTACTCCCCACTTCTATATTATAATGAGGATGCGTTTTTCATTTTCGTTTTGAAAAAAGTTTGTTGAAAATTTTTTCGTTCCTCTTTCTCTTCTGTGTGTCTTCCTCTTCCACTCTTTCTCAGATCGCTTCCAAATCTTCAGAGTAGTAACGCACTCGCGCTGAGATACACACACACACACACAATAATAATAACAATAATAATAAGAAGAAGAAATGTCTCGAGGCGCTGGCGGAGGGTACGACCGTCACATCACCATCTTCTCACCGGAAGGTCGTTTGTATCAAGTAGAATACGCGTTTAAGGCGATTAAGGCGGTCGGGATCAATTCCATCGCGGTGAAAGGGAAAGACTGCGTCGTTGCCGTGACGCAAAAGAAATGTCCGGACGTTTTAATCGATCAATCGGCGATGACGCACATGTTTAAAGTGACCAAAACGTTGGGGATGTGCATGACTGGGAAAGATCCCGATATTAGAAACGTGGTACAAAAGGCGAGAAAACAAGCCGCAGAGTTTCGGTTCGAATACGGATACGAAATCCCGGTGGACGTTTTAGCGAATAAAATGGCGGACGAGTTTCAAGTGTACACGCAACACGCGTACATGAGACCTTTAGCGACGATGTGTATATTAATGGGGATTGACGAAGAGCGAGGCGCGAGCTTGTACAAATGCGATCCGAGTGGGTATTACGCCGGATACAAAGCGTGCGCAGCCGGGAACAAAGAGGTGGAAGCGGTAAACTTTTTAGAGAAGAAAATAAAACGCGAAAGTAACGTGAACGATGTCGATGGTGCGTGCAGATTGGCCATTTCGACGTTGCAACACGTGTTAGGTGAAGATGTGAAAGCGAAGGAATTAGAAGTGGCGGTAGTTACGGCGGATGCACCAGAATTTAGATTGCTGTCGGAGGGCGCCATCGAGGACCATCTGACTGCTATTTCCGAGAGAGACTAATAATAGTAGAGAGTTTATTAGTAAAATCAATCTATTTGAGGACCTATGTTTTTATCCTCGTTTGACATTTTCGTAATGCTCAACTCTAAGCCAGCCTTGGCGATTCTCAACATGTCCCCGACCGTCGGCGCCATCAAAAGTGCCGGCCGAATCTCGTACGCAACTCCAAGCGATGGAATTGGGTTGATGTACGAACACACCCATACTGCTCTCTTCGCGAAAGATTTAACGTCTGGAAACTCACCAAGATGCGATTTGATTAACTCCAAGTGGTTCGGTTGTTGTTCTCGTTTCCCTTCGACGACTAATCTCTCCCATTTTTCTAACAAGTCGTCCAGATCGGTCGATAGTTCATGCAAGGCTTCTTCGTTATCGACGAGTTCTCTCAAAGATTCCATCATCGCAAAAGAGTCCGTCCCTGGTCTCGGTATGTAATCATCCAAACTACCGCACGCTTTGTCGTCGTCGATAAATCGCACCCGGACGTGTGGTATCTCTTCTTCGTCCAAGTACGGTCCTTGTTCGTCAATTTTGAATCGCTTCGTTCCGGTGAGCTCGACGAACGTGGACCCGTCTTCGTTCACTTCGAACTGCGTCACTTCTACTTCTACTCCGCATGGTAAGACTTTTTTATTCGTCGGGCTCATACCCAACATTGCAAACTTCGTCCCAAGTGGGATGTCGCCTTCACCCATGCTCGTCCCGCAGTTCAAACTTCTTTTTGCGTCTCCTTGCGTCCCAAAGTTCAACCCAAGTCTTTGCTTAGGTAAACTTGCATCTAAAACCAACACTCGCAGAGGAGTTGTTTCCGTTTCTCTCAAACGCAGCTGTTCCATCCTCAGCTTCAATACTTCCATGTTCATATCGGTCTCGTTATTATTATTATTATCGCCACTTCCATCGTCAGAAGAAGGAGAAGATGAAGAAGATGATGATGCACGAATAACTCTTCGGTGGTGATGAGGATGACGATGACGACGATATCTAAAAGAAAGTGATTGTTGTTGATGATGACGATGAGGAGGAGGAGGAGGAGGAGGAGTGATGTACGAAGTAGACGCTCGAGAAGACGAGGCGCGTGTTCCTCTCGTCGTCGTCGTCGTCGTTATCATCGTTATCGCGCTCATCGTCAACGATGCTTTTGTTGCTCTGCTGTCGTCGTTGGTGTAGATGATGATATCTACTAATAGTATGTAGGGAAAGTGAGGTGGTGTTTTGTTGTGTGGAATCGATCGAATGGAAAAAAGGGAAATTTTTTTAGAAGAGCAACACAAGAGCGACGACCACATTTTGAGTTGACGCATTTCCTCAAAAGTTATTGTTTGTGTACAACATATATATACAGAGAGAGGGAGGGAGAGAGAGTGTGTGTTGATACAAATAATACTAATGTTCGGGTTACTTCCACCAATAAGCTACTGGGGTTGGACCAGATACTTCCTTCCGTTCGATGAAACCACCAACGCCATCATCGTCATGACTCTCGCCATCTGTCTCGGGCTTTTACAAAGTCATCCGGACGTGTTTTTACCTCCAACGTTACCTATGGAACATAAAATTGAATTATATTCGGACAGAGTCGTCACTCCGGACGGGGTTATTCCCGCTTTAGTGACCGTGTATCACGGGAGAATACAGAGGATCGCGAGGATGGAGAAAAAACCGGTGCGACCAAAAACAACAACAACAACGGACGACGACGCCGACGGGAAGAAAAAACTAGTAGACCAAGGCGAGACTTTTTACGATTTCACCGGTAAAGTCATCATGCCAGGACTTGTCGATTTGCACGTGCACTTGAACGAACCAGGGAGAACAGAGTGGGAAGGCGTTCAATCGGGGACGAGATCTGCCGCCGTCGGCGGGGTAACGACGGTTGTGGATATGCCGTTGAACTCGATACCATCGACGGTGGACGTGAAGTCGTTTGAAGCGAAATTAAAAGCGATTCGTAAACCGAGAGGGAGGATGTTTGTAGACGTCGCGTTCTGGGGAGGTCTCGTGCCGCAAAACGCTCACAACGCGAGTGTTTTGGAGGACTTGTTAGCGCACGGTGTAGTCGGCTTGAAGGCGTTCATGTCGCCCGCCGGAACGGAGGATTTCGATCAAAGTTCCGTAAAGGATATCAAGGCGGCGGCGGCGAGTTTGTCAAAATTCAACGCTCCTTTGATGGTACACGCAGAATTACCGTCTGAAAACGATGTCGTATCCACGAACGGTAAAGATCCGAGGAAATATAGCACATACATGAACAGTAGACCGAGAAAATGGGAAAAGGTTTGTTTCTTTTTTTACGCTGCTGTACATCATCATTTCTTTGTGTTTGGTGCGCGAATTTGCGCGCACGAACGAAAAGAAAGAAGAAGAAGAAGAAACAGAAAAAGAAAACGGATGATGAAGATCCATTGGTGCTAATCTTCTCACCAAAAGTCGCAATGGTTGCGGCTTGATGAAGAGAACAATTACCGATGTTATCCTTGCACTGACGTTTTTCTTGTGAAAATTTTCTCTTCTTTTTCTTTCTTCTCTTCTCGGCGCGATATTATTTTCCCTCGGAAATCTATTTTGATTTATATTGTTTAAGTTACACTACTCACGTCCACTCTTCTTTCTCATTATCATTAATATTTACAGGATGCGATAAAGGAGTTGATTGATGTGGCGAAAACGAACAAAATTCCTCACATCCACATAGCGCATGTTTCGGATGCGGATACGTTGTCTGCGATCAAGAGCGCAAAAGATGGTGGCGCAAAACTCACCGCGGAGACATGTCCGCACTATTTGTACTTTAATGCGGAGTCTATTCCAGATGGAAGTACTTTGCACAAGTGCGCTCCGCCAATCCGCGAGGAGGAGAACCGACAGCGTTTGTGGGATGGTTTGTTGAAAGACGAAGCGTTAGATATGATTTCTTCGGACCATTCGCCATCGCCGTTGGATTTGAAACACGTAGACTCTGGAGACTTTATTAAAGCGTGGGGAGGTATTTCAGGGTTACAGCTTAGTTTACCGTTAACTTGGACGAAAGGAAAGGAAAGAGGGATGACGCTGAGTCAATTCGCCGGTGAGAACAAATTTTATTCAGCATTCTGTTTTTCTTTTTGTTCTTTTCGTTTCGTTTTTACATCTTGCGAGAAGGGACGGGAGACGAGGGATACGGTGATTGATACCCACCAGTAATCGGCTCTATCAATTTATATTTATATTCTCGCTAAATTAAGGTCGTCCGGAGACATATCGGAGGTTTAACCAACATAATATGGATTCAACCTGTGAGCAATCTCCGGGACATTTTTTTATACTGGTTTTGTGATTTCTTTCGGAGAAGGAAATATATATTTTTTTCCTGTCTGACTGGTGTTCTTTCTCTTTCTCGTTATTTTTCGTTACCCGCGTATACACAGAATTATGGAGTACAACGCCGGCGCGAATTGCGGGCCTGGGATCGAAAGGCTCGATTTCTACAGGCAAAGACGCCGATTTTGTTGTCTTCGATCCGGACGGAACGTTTGTCGTGAACGACGAAATGAACCCAATTTTTCACAAACACAACAAAACGGCTTACGACGGGCAAAAGTTACGCGGCGTCATTCACGCGACGTTTCTTCGCGGGCGTGAAATCTACGCGAAAGACGTCAAAGGCGTGCGATGGCCGGCTTGGGGCCAAGTTCACTTGAAGAAGTAATCTATTTGAACTACTCGTACTCTACCTAGGTGATGCTACGACGACTTTAGTTTAAACTATTATGTATCTATTTCTCGACTGCTTCCTTCTTAATCTCTTCTTTTCCTTCGCCTGTGCCACCTTCGGCACCATCGTCGTCATCTTCGCTTATTTTAACAGAATTGAAAAACCGTTCGGTGATGTCTAAATTCGACGCCGATATCGGTTCCGCCGGCATTTTCGAATACGCCCTCCTCGGATCCCAATCGCGTTCGGGAATGACTCCACTTTTGAAATACGACGCGGGACCGACCGCGGGGTGCGCGCTACTACTACTCGAACTGCCTCTCTCTTGTTGCGTTTTTAAATTCTTATGGAACTCTGGACTATACCCGATGCTTTTATCGCACAACTGACACACTCGGTTGACTGAATCGAAATCCTCGATGGACATCGCGGTAAACCTGACTAAACCGAAATCTTCAATAATCTCCATGATGCTGTTCGTTAACTTGTTGTACTCTTTAAACTTTGGATCGCTGTTTAAATACTCAGCTAAATAACTCAAATCCTGCACCTCGGTGTAAAATTCTAAATTAAACGCCAATTCGCCGTATTTGTCCATCAAATCCACTTTGGACAAAACGTTCACGTGCGGCGTTTCTAAATGTAACATGGTCGATAACGATAACATCAACGCGGCAACATATTTCCACGGATCCGCGCATAAATGCCCATCCACTAAATGCACCGTCACCACTCGATAGTGCCACTCGTTTTGCATGACGCCGATGATATTCTTCAGAGACTCGTGCAAGTTGAACAACTCCACCTGTCCAGGTAAATCGAATATTAAAAAACACTCCTTCTCGAACGGTTCTAATTTCTCCTTCAACCAATCCAAATTAGCTTCTAAATACTCCAAACAGTACATCATCGCTCCATTCGGCCCTAGATTCAACTCCTCTTGCACGTTTTCCAAGCACACTAAATCGCTAATATCCACCGCGCATTCGTAATTTTCGTTGTCGTGAATGTCGTTCCCTGGGTCGAGATTTATTATTTTATGCGGTCTTCCCAATAAGGTAAAGTATTGCGACATTCCTGCGCAGTAGGTGGTTTTACCACACCCAGGAGGGCCGATGACAATCTGACCAAACATTTTTATTATTATTATTATTATTATTATTATTAGTGGTGGTGGTGGTGGTAGTAGTAGTAGTAGTATTCGTTAGTATGATATTAATATGTGTTCTTCTTTTATTGTGATGTGAAGTGTGAGGAAATGAAGATTTTTGCATCATTTTTGCTCTTCGACGAATGATGATGGTTTTATTCTAACGACTTTTAAAGTTGTTGATGATATGGTTCTCGAACTCATCACTCGCTTGGAGATTGATCGAACATCGTCGGTCTCAGAAGAAAATAGCATTAAAGTAAACGTAAGAGAAGAGCGAGATTGCGATAACGTGCCTTTGCGAACAGGCTTGCGCGTCTGGTCGGCGAGTTTTATCTTTGGCGAGAACGTGTTGTTGGATGAAATCGAGAATAAAAAAGTCCTCGAGCTCGGCGCTGGGACGGGCGTGAATGGATTGATATGCGCGAAATTAAACGCGTCTTCGGTCGTGTGTTCTGATGTGGACATCAAATCGGTGAATTTGTGCGTAACGAACGCGATGTTGAACAAAGAATTTGATGTGGTCTCTCGAATCATAGATTGGGGCGATAGAAACACCTACTTCGAAAAAAGAAACGCGTTCCCTGTGATTGTCGCGGTGGACGTCGTCTATTTAGAAGAACAGCCAAAGCAGTTGGCAAATTGCGTCGAGTATCATTTATGTAAAGAGAATGGGACATTTTTGTGCGTTTGTGGCGTGAGGAAGCGAGAGTATTTCGAAACCTTTCTTCTCGAACTCGCCAAGCGCGGGATGGAGGTGTATTTTGACGAAGTAGGGTTGTTGCCAAAAAGTAATCGAGAACAGGTGGAGGAGATACGTTCGAATCACAAACACGACGAAGAGTTGTTGGAAGATGGTAAAGGGTACCGAATGATTCGCGCGAGATTCAAGAAAATAGGATCGAAAGGAGAAAGTAATGAAGAAGAAGTAGAAGAAGAAGAAGAAGAAGCGTTAGCCGGCTTCCTGGACGATTTGGACATCGACGATAACGTTGGAGGAATGAAAAAGCAGCGAGCGTACGATGTGCTAACGTCTTCTTCAGATGACGAAATGAGCGCCGACCGAAACGGAACGGAAGACGTGCCGTTTCTCTGCGCGACGGTTGAAAGCTCCTCAAAGTCGCTCCTTCGAAACGGATTCTGCGTTTTCCGAGACGAACATTTTACGCAAACACAAGCGGAAGTACTCGAGAAAGTTCATTCGCACTGCGAAAGCTATTTAAACGACTTGCTCGAAAGGTGTGAAAGTCATCACGGAATCAAATACGACACGGATATCTTTCGCTTCAAAGAAATATGTTCCCGGGCGATGAATGGGAAAAGATATGACTTCCAAGCGACAAAGATTTCGCCCGTCGACGATGAGGCAAAAAATTTGCCAGAAAGCGGGAAGGCGTTCGCCGAGTGCCTCCAAACGCTCGCGAACGTCATAGAACGGAAATGCGAGCGAATATTCGAAAAAGTCACAGGAGAAGAGAAGAGGAAAAAGATTACAATCGTGAACAGAGGATGCGTCACGTCGCTTCCGAAAGCGCCCGAGCAACACTTTCACGCTGACGGAAGAAAAGAGGGCATGTACAACTGTTTCGTGGCTTTGCGCGACGTGCCTAAAATCCAAGGGCCGACTGAGTTTATTTTCGGAAGCCACAAGTTTGATCACGACGCGCCGCACGAAACAACGAAAGCGAGGAAGAAGCGGGAAAAAGCAAAGCGCGCCGCCCCCGAACTCCGTAAAGGAGACATATTGTTGTACGATTACCGCACACTTCACCGAGGCGGTGAGAATAAACGGTGCCACGATCGGAGAGCTATTTCGTACTTCCTTTTCGATACGAACGGCGATATAGGAGACACGTGGAATTTCGAGGACGCTTCGGTATGGGACGATTGATGATAGATAGTTTTTATAGCAAATAGTCTATATGTAGTAGTAAAAGAAATAACAATACACGCTAATGAATATGTATATGTATATATATATTATTCAACCTCGCTCAAGTAGTCCGAAACCTCCGCCGTGGTCAAAATGCGAAACTTTCTATCCTCCCCGACGATGCCGATTTCAATATTGTTCGCCGCGATTTGACCATCGAAGCCTTCTTTTAACGTCAAGATCGCCGTATGAATGGCATCTTCCAGCTCCATATCCTCACTATACCGTTTTTCTAAGAATGTTTTCGCGTTAATCATGTTTTTCCCAATCGCCGACGCTTTCCATCCAAAATACGACCCGCTCGGATCCACTTGGTACAGTTGCGGCCCGTTCGCGTCGTACCCAGCCATCAACAATGACACACCAAACGGTCGAACCCCACCTTGTTGCGTGAACTCTTGCATGGTTGTTGCTGTTTCTCGAACTAATTGTGAACACGGGATGCTTTCTTGATACGTTCTATAATACACCTGCGTGTCTTTGCGCGCCATTCGCGTCAAGACTCTAAAATCTGGACCCATGCCAGAATACGTGATCCCAATCTCGTCCGTTAACAATTGAATCTTCGAGATGCTGGTTTCTTCCACTAAAGTCGAGGGCATTTTCTTCTCCGTGGCTAAAACCACTCCATTCGTGGCTTTAATCCCTAACGACGTCGCTCCAGCCGTAATTGCCGCTAAAGCGTGTTTGATTTGGACGAGTTCCCCAGATGGGGAAAACGTCGTCAACGAAAACGAGTATTTGCTTCCGCTCATTTATTTTTGTAGTATTGGTCTTTCTTTCTTCTCGAGTTCTCGTGCGAAAATATCAGTCGTATAAAAAGTCGTAGTATTAGTGATTACGAGTGCGTCGTCGCGAGAATGTTGTTTGATCTCCCTTCTTGGTTTTCACGCGCGAAAGTTGTTGTATTCTTTTGACGATCTCGATCTTTTTTTTGCGAGATGGAAAAATAAAAAAATTATCACAGAAGAGAGAAGCGGAAAACACACTACTCAAAGCACAAACAAACAAACGGTATTTCATCAAATAAACGTGAATGATATGTGGTAGTACAGATGTGTATAGATAATAATAATGATACTATTGAGGAGTCTCTCTTTCTCTCTCTCTCCCCCTCGTCCTTCTTCTCACTTTGTCTCTTTATACGCACCAATGAGAGACTGTAACAAGCCGTGAGGATTGTCCACGTTCGGTAAGGACTTGAAATCGTTCTTCGCAAGAGCATCCGCAAAGATTTTACACGCGTTCTCAGCTCTCACGCACAAAGCTTCGGCGCCTTGAACGATTGCAGCCGCACCTTCGGCTTGCAACGCCAACGCTCGGTGCGTTTCCAAGCACGAGGAAGCTAAAGTACCTCTGTGTTGCGTCGTCTTCAACACCTCGTCGTGTCGCTTCAACTCTTGTTGCAACAACGCCTTCGCCTCTTCGTCTTGGGTCGATTTCGACGTCGATTCGATCATATCGTCCCACCTTTTCGATTCGTTGTATAATTCCTCTCTCAATTTCCTTAAACTATCTTTCTTCTGTTCTATTTTTTGTTTAATTTGATGCGGTCCTTCGTCAAAGAAGATTTTATCATCAACCAAAGCTTCCTCCACTTGGACGCAGAACTCCTTCATCACCGTCTCGATGATATCGCTCAGAAATACATGCTCCGCGCTGGAACCAAAATTCAGTCTCGCTTTGTTAATTTCAGCATCTGTAATTGCGGCGATGAGGTCGGACATGCGCTCATCTTCCGTGACGTCATTTCTGAGCGCCTCGTGGAAGCGTTCCGGGTTTCCGAGCTTTTGGTGAATGCCCCCCGCGTTACCGACAGGCTGCGCCAGTTGTTGTTGTTGATGGTGGCGATTGTTCATGACCATGCTATTGTTATTGATACCGTACTCCATACCACCCATATTATTATGTACGTTCCCGTACATGTACTGATGATCCATTCCTGGGTTTTCCACGAAACCACCCATACCGGTCGTTTGTCTCGTTTGACGTCGGTTGTTATTGTTGTTCATAGTATTCGTAAAGTTTTGCGTCTTCCTCTTCTTAAACGCAAACCCGCCGAAGGAGTTCTTCACGGCCGTCGACGGTTGCTTCTTCGTCGCCGTGTTCATATTCTTCACTAACATCGGCGTCGGTTCGTTCTGTTTGTATAATTGTGTGTGTGTGTGTAAATTTAAAACACAAATATGTTTCATATATCACCGCGGGTAGTCAGTCAGTCAGTTTTCAGTTTTTTGTGGAGAAAGAGAAGGGGACAGAACAAAAAAAAGGGGGAAATTTTGGTTCAAAATTCAAAAAGAAAAGAAAAATCACGCACCACGACGGAGTGCAAAGGCACTCGAGAACCATTCTTGTTAGCACCACCGGGCGTTTGGAACGCAATGGTTTGCGTGATATCTTCCCCTTCGATCGAAACGCCGTTGATATTTCTGTTGTTTTTCGTAATAATAATAATAATAATAATAATAATAGTTAGTTCTCTCGCATAATTCATTCATTCGCGTCGCGTCTCGTTCAATTGGAAAGAGTAGTGTGATATGAACGATTCAAAAAATTCGATGATTCGTTTTATTGAGAAAAGAAGACAAAGAAGAAGTAAAAGAAGAAAAACGTACTCTCGCGAGGACGGTGGTAAAGGCGTGGAATTCATCCTTTTGCGCGTTAATGTTGTTGTTGTTGTTGTTGTTTCCTCTTTTCTCTCTAAACTCTCTCTTGTTCGTGTTTTTTAGTAGTATGGAGAGAGTGTGAAAAGGAATGAGGAGCGATGCATGAGAGAAAACACAAAAATTTCGAAAAAACACAAAAGAAAGAAAATGACTCTCGTTTCGCGTCAAAACGAGAGAACCTTGAAGAGAGAAAGAAAGAAAGAAAGAAAGAAAGCGCGAACGCGACAACGCGAATAATACTACTATCGATCGCACGGTACCATAATCATCTTTTGTGTGCGAGCGTGATTTTTCATTATTCGAATTAAAAGATGTCTGCTGCCGCATCATCATCATCACCGTCGTCGTCTTCAAAAGAAGTGACAAAAAGCGATGGAGAGGTTGAAACAACATCATCGAAAGCAGAAGAAGGCGAGAAAGAACAACAACAACAACAACAACAAAATGATGACGATGATAATGATGACAATCTTCGAATGCGACAAGCGTTGCTGGATTTCCGAAACAGATACGAACAGTTGAAACACAACCCGTGTTTCGTTTCCGAAATCGTCGTCCGAGGGAACAAAAGGACCAGAGAAAAGTTGATTAAAAACTGTTTCGAGAAACGCGTGGAGAAGTGCGGGAACTTGGAAGAGATTAAAGACGAACTATTGAAGGGCAGAGAAGAACTGGAGAAGTATAACATATTTAAAGGAATAAACGTGACGTTAGACGCGGGTAGCGAGGAGAATTACGTCCCGAATGGTGCGAAGATTATCGTAGACGTCGCGGAGAAGGACGCGTTGACGTTGAAAGCCGGGACATTTGTTTCGCAAAGTGGGGAGGGGACGGTAGAGATAACCGGTGGGTTGAAGAATGCGGTTGGATGCGCGGAAAGGATTGATTTTGAGCTCATCAGAGGACACGAAAAATCAGCGAGTTACGCTTTACACTGGGAACAACCGAGAGTGTTACGATCGGACATCGCGACGGCGTTGAGGATTTTCCAGCAACACAACTGTTCAGTGCGACACTCGTCGTTTCACGAAACCGGAAGAGGATTATCGTTTCATCTGAGCTCGCCGGAACGACCGGCGACGTTAGAATATAATTTGGTGTGGAGAGAAATCACCGATCCGACGAGATTTGCCTCGAGAGCAGTGAGAAAAATGTGTGGACATTCGTTGAAATCGTCCATCGTGCACACGCTCGGCGGCGAATCAGAAGATGAAGAAGAAGAAGGTGTAAAAATAGGAAAGAATGGAAACTGGTGGTGGAACGTCCGAACTGAATTAGCAGGATTGAATCCAATTTTTGATTCGACGACGGAAGCGTTTGTGAAATCAGAGTGTCACGCGAAATACACGAGAGCGTTTCCGGAACGTGTGAATGATTTCTTGCCAGAAAAAATGAAGCACTCTTTGAGTTGGCAGATTGGCGCGCGCGCGGGTGTTATGCTACCTTTACGAAAAGAATTCTACACGTCGACGCCGACATCTAGTTCCTCTGTTGTTCGCGGATCAAACATTGCCGATCGATTCTTCATGGGTGGCGTCGGCTCTTTGCGCATGTTTGAACCGCACGGCGCCGGACCTTGCGACGCGCGCCGCGAGAAAGATTCGACGTTCTCCTCGCCAAGCCGCACTCCCTCGTCGCCGGGAGTGTCTGTTTCCGGTAATTTGACGCCACCACGTTCGGTACAGTCGAGTTCACCGTATGATTCCTTAGGGGGGGACGTCATCGTCAGCGGAACAGCCTCGGTGAAGATGGACATCCCAGTTGAAAAGTTACGCAACATCGGCGTTCATGGACACGTTTTCGTAAACGCTGGATGCCTCATTCCACACGAACAGAAAGTCAAACACACGTTTAAAGCATCCAACTTTAGAGATTCTTTGAGGGCGAGTTGTGGCGCTGGTATCGTGTGGCCATTGCCCGTAGGGAACATTGAGCTAAATTTTGGTCGCGTGCTTTTGGCAAACTCGACAGATAGAGTTGTGGGAAGCAAATTCCAAGCCGGCTTAGCGGCCTCTTTGAGCGCGTAGGGAAGATGATCTCACTAGATATGTGTGTATTAATAGCAGTATAGAAGTAATCGTCGTAACATTCACAGGGGGTATTGTAGAACACTTTTCTCTCTCTTATAAAACAAAACGTGAGACGCGCCCGGGGGGTCTCGTATCAAAAAAACGATGAAAAATTACTTCTTTTCAAGCGGCTTAAGCGTTGGCGAATTCAACGCCTTTGTCAATGCTCGATTTCAACTCCGCGACGGCGTTTGACACTTGAACTTTCTCGTACGAGTCCATCTCGCCGCATCCTAAAACTTTCTCAACTCCGTTTTCGCCCAACTCGCACTTGGAGGCGAAAAACGCCAACTCTGGAATAACTTCCGAGGCGACGTACGCGCACTCGACGATACCTTTCTCGCCGCTCATCGCTCTCAAACAAGATGTTGCCATATTTTCTGCGGCTAACGCCATACTCAACGTCGCAGAACCCGCGCCTGCTTTTGCATCGACAACTTCCGTCCCAGCGTTTTGAATTCTCGTCACCAAAGCCGTCAACTCCTCTCCTTCGAAAGGTTTTGAAAGTTTCGGCGTGACTTGGGACAACAAAGGAATGATAGTCGTACCGGCGTGTCCACCGACAACGGGCACATCGCACATGGTCACGTCCTTAATATCTTCTGGTCGTAACGCAGCGACAAAAGTTTTCGCTCGCATGACGTCTAACGTCGTCACACCCAAAATTTTCTTCGGATCGTAACAGTCGTTCTTCTTCATCACCTCGGCGGCGATTGGGACGGTGGAGTTCACCGGGTTGGAAATGATGTTCAAAATCGCATTCGGGCAATATTTAGCAACGCTCTGGACTAAATCTCTCACAATCCCGGCGTTGATTTTAAACAAATCGTCCCTGGTCATCCCCGGTTTCCTCGGGATCCCGGCTGGAATGATCACCAAGTCGCATCCAGTCAGCGCCTCTTCGATTTGGTCGTTCCCACAGAAACCTTTCACTTCCGAGATGGTGGAGATGTGCGAGAGGTCCACGCCGACACCGGTAACCATCGGGGAAATATCGTCTGTTTTTTTTATCATTATTATTTAATAAAGACATATAAGTCGTCGTCAGATAACTTATAGAGAACAGAGGAAGAAGAAGAGAAAGAGAAAGACGACAACAAAAACAGTTACGGTGAAAATTGGATCATCATCGAGTGGAATCTTTTGATGCGTTGGAAAGGACAACACCATCAACAAAATAAATATCTGCGATACTCTACTAAACGCACACAAACGTAAGCTCTTGATAAACTTGCTCTGTTTCATTAAAAGGGATAAGGTTTGTCCAATCCCTCCGGCTGCGCCTAACACGGCCACGTTGTATTGCGCCTTGTGCGACTCACTGGACGGACCGACCCCCATTAGAATTGAATTGAATTGAATTGAATTGTTGTTGTTGTTGTTGTTGTGACTCGACAGTCAAAAAAGTTCGTTTTTCGTTGTGTGGAGATTTTGTCATCATGAAAAATCCTCAAAACAAAAAGGAATAAAAAAGTAAGCAACACACAGACCTAATTAAAATCTTCATGATATCTTTTCCGCACTTCAGTATTCTTCCGACGACTGCGAGAAGATGACGATAAAACTATAGAAAGGAAAAAGATGAAGACGACGACGACGACGACGAGGACAAAATCCTGTTTTTTCCTTCTCGTCGTCGTTCTCTTTTGTTCCTTTCCTTTTCCCTCCCTGGGAAGGAAGTTGTTGTTAAAATCATCATCAGAAGACGACGAAGGAGTTGGAGGTTTCGTTTTTGAGAGTTTCAACAACGGGTGGAGGCGTGCACTGCTCGATACCGATGATGTTGGTGATGCTACCACTACTACTACCACTTTTTCTTCTTCGAGCAACAGCGAAGCACTCGAACCAAAGTATTCTGCCACAAACCCGATGGATTTGTTCGGAGCGGGCGCGACGTTTCCAGCGGTGGCGTATAAATCGTGCGCCCGAGCGTACTCGTTGATAAAACCGTCCGTGAGAGTGAAGTACCTTGACGTCGGATCGGGGAAAGGGATTTGTAGAATCCTGAACGCAACCACAGAGTGTGTAGATACTGAAGAACCGTTAGAGGTGGACTTTGCGTGCTCGGATTCTTTAATCAGTGCGAGTCAATACAGTGAGTTTCCGGACGTGCAGATGTATCCCGTCGTGGCGGGCGCGGTGACGCCGGTGTATAATTTACCCATGATCGATAGCGTGATGGGTAAAAGTTCTTTAGTATTAACGAAAGAAGCTTTGAGTTTAATTTACGCCGGGGTGATAGCGAAGTGGAACGACGAAAGAATCAAGAGCGCGAATCCACTCAGCATTCAGAGTCTCCTTCCAGATGAGAAAATATTAGTGTCGGTGAGGAAAGATTCGTCAGGGACGACGGAAGCGTGGACGAAAGCTTTGAGTCAATTTTCCAATACGTTTAAAGATAACATAGGCGCGTCAAAGTTACCTTCATGGGGAGCGCAGATAGCGAGTAGCGTTTTAAACGAGCTAGATACTGGATATGGTCTGGCGAGTTTTGTAAAAGGGAAAGAGTATTCTATCGGGTACGTGGTGTTGTCTGATGCGATAAATTTACAGTTGAGTACGATTGGACTTTTGGAAAGTACCGCGAGCATACACACACAACACAACAATCCGGTACGCCCGGATTCCAATTCAATCACGTTAGCTATTTTGCAAAGAGGGTTACAGTTTGGGAATAACGAGGACGAATCGACGAGACTCACCGCGGATTTGATGGGCGCGGACGACCCAGGAGCGTGGCCGATTGCGACGTATTCGTATCTGATTCTCAGAAAAGGGGTGAATTCGACCGCAAATATGGCTTTAGATCGTCTCAGAGTTGGTGCAACGTGTGATAACATGAGAGAAACGTTGGATTTTTGGTCGTGGTTTTTAACTTCGCCGTTGGCGAAAACTGTCATGGAGACCAATTCTTTAGTCCAAGTTCCCGCGGTGGTGAGAAACTTTGTCTTGGCTCGAATGCAAGGAGATTTATTTTGCGAAGGAGATAGATTAGTGAGTATATATGGTAACGAGACCAATTCGTTAGATAACGTAACGATTGCCAAAGTCTACGGACCTCAGGAGGTCGCAACGGTGTTGGATTCGTTGGCGATTTTACTCTCGGCGAGTAACTCGAGCATGGGTTTAGAAATTGAGTCACTCGGCGCTCAAAACGCCATGTTTGCCGCGCTTGATGATAGCCATGCATCCGTGTTAGCTTTGAATTATGTCGAAGGCGACGTGATCTCGATAACTGAGCCTGCTGCTGCAGTTAATTCAAATATATTTAGCAACGCGGAAGCGCCGATATACCCCTCGCCGTTGCCTTCTGATTTCCCGGAGTACATTTCGTTTCCGTTCGTGAAAATATTACCAGAAATGACCGTGCACCCGAGCGTTCTAACTTTAGGCGAAACGAGTACGTCGATATCGTTTGATGTCTATTCTACCGCGGCTATATTATCCGGTCGTGCGACTACTTGGGGCGACGAAAGTATCGTAAGAATAAACTCATGGTTGAGCGGCGTCACAGAACCGATTATTTTAGTTGGATTAGACGATTGGACGGCGTTTGAAACATTTGAAAGTATTAAGAAGACGATTGCCTCTTCCGTTCCTGGCTTTGCATTTTCGAGTAATCCGACAAAAAATGCGGCGACGTTGAATGAAGTTGGCGCTCTCGTTGTTGCGAACGAGTACGCGGCTTCGCTTTTGCTAAAGACGGCGTACGTGACAAGAAACCAAAACTTAATTTTGCAGTATAACATTGACGAAGTTGGATACGTACCCGTTTCAGTCACTTTAAGGAGAAGTTACGATGGTGCGCAGTGCTTACGAAGCTCTGGCGCGTACGATAAAGTATACGCACAGCTGCGCTTCTGGGAATGGGTGTATACTGAAGATAACGTCCCTGGTATGATTTCGAGCGTCACGGCTGAACCGAATTTCGATGCTACGAGTTCTTTGGAAATTTTGACTGCCTTGAGATCCATCACGTGCAATGGTAGCCCTATTTTAGTCTCAACGATACCGGTAAATCGGTCGGATCAGAACATTTTGATTGTCGTCGTGACGACGTCGCTCTTTGTCATTCTCCTCATCTTTCTCTGGTTGTTTCGATTTCGAGAGGATGCGATCTTCGCCAAAGGTTTCTTTGAACGATACAAAAAACGAAACGCACCACCGTCTGAAGCGTGCACAATAGTCGTCACAGATATACAGTCATCTACGAAACTGTGGGAAATCGCTCCAGTGACAATGAACAAAGCGCTCGCGGCGCATGATTTGCTTGTCAGACAAGAGATGCAAAAGTTTTACGGATACGAGGTTTTTTCCGAAGGTGATTCGTTCACGATGGCGTTTCATACACCCGGCGATGCCTTAAAAGCATGTGCAAATATTCAGAGTCGATTACAGGCGAGTGTTTGGGACCGATCGTTATTCCTTGCGTGTAGACACATCTATCGAGCAGACGACGCCGAATCGCAGACTACCATTCCGAGACCAAGAAGAGTTCCCGCATTTCTCCGAGCGCTTCTCGAAGCACGCGGGGTTTCGATGAAAAGTGGCAGTGATAAAGAGGGTATAATCAAAAGTAAAAGCGATGAAGAATTGACGAACGGCGATAGAGCCAATAGCAACGAGAGTAGCAAAGCCGGAGGAACAGAACATCACTCCGGGCGCACGGAAGAGGAGGAAGAAATTATCAACGGTTTACGCGTTCGAATGGGTATCCATACCGGAGCCACGAATAGATACGTTCATCCAACGACTAGAAGGCAAGTCTATGAAGGGAAAGCGGTTGAATTAGCGCGGTTGATGTGTCGCGCGGCAAATGGAGGTCAGATTTTAATGTCCGGCGACGTTTTAGCTTCGCTTGGTCCCGACAGTTTGCAAATTTCCCAAATGCTCCAACTCATGCACATGGGAAAACATCAATTAGATATGGGGTATTGGAACAGACACGGAAGCTTAACCGATACTCGCTTGTCAGGAGGAGGAGGAGGAGCGGCTAGTGGGATGGATGGCGGCGATGACATTCAGAACTTGAGAGAGAGTTTATTCCCAAACGTCGACAATCTCAAGAACCCAATTTTCTTGGATTCAGAATCCGACACCACCGATGGTTCGAGCGAATACGAACAGTACAAAGCAGCCACGAGTGCAAAATTACAAGCGCTTCGACGAATGATCACATCTTATGACCACAAGATCATCTCTCAAGAAATTATTCAAGCCATCCCGAAGAAACTCGTGGAACGGATCACGTTGTTCGCGCCGATCAAGACCGTACGCCAGCTCGAACCTTCCATTTTTGAAGCTCCCGTTTTTGAATCGGAAAACCTAACCATCGTATTCACGAGAATCGACGGATGGGAAGAGCTTGGAAGAGAAGACGTGAAAATGCGAGATAAGGCGACGGCGCAGCACGATGCTGTGATACGGTCTACGCTTCTCTCCTTTCGTGGGTACGAGTGCCGAGGCGAAAACGGCAAATTTTTCATCGCGTTTCATCATCCTTTCGACGCTTTTCGATGGTGTTTGGTTGTTCAAACGATTTTACTTCGCGTGCCCTGGGAAGACAAGTTGCTTCAACAGCCGCAAGCGTGTAACATGACCGCCGGTCACAGAGTGACATTCAAAGGTTTACGCGTTACTATGGGCATCGTTTCTGGCGAGGCGACGTTTATGAAACCGTGTCAACGAACCGGACGAGCGGAATATTTTGGACAAGTTTTAAATTTGAGCGCTCGAGTCGCGGGTCTCGCACACGGTGGTCAAACCTTGTGCGATAAGAACACGTGGAAAAAAGCAGCCGAAGTGGGCTTCCCGCACGAGCATTCCAGATACATTGGTCTTTACAGTTTGCGAGGCGTCATGGATCCAGTTGGTTTGGTACAGGTCTCCGACGCTAGTTTGAACATGCGTTCGTTTGCATCAGTTAAAGGTGCTCAAAAAGTAATCGACCCGACAGATAAGTTCAGACTGAGCATTAAGGATTTAGAAACAGAACGCATAGATCGTCCTTTGAGTTATATAGGCGACTTGGATCAAACATTGTCGCACAGGCGCTCGTCAGCTCCTACGCCGCCACCACCGCTGAATTATTCTCTGGATGGATTTGCTGGAAAGTCGCGAAATAGTACAAATCCTTCGCCGAAAATCTCAAGCAATAGTGGCACTAACGTAAGGAACTCACGCGTCAGCGACACATCATCTACGGGCGGCGGAGAATCTACCGCTGGGAGCTCCGATGTAGTTGTACCCAAGAAGAACATTTTACTCGTTTCTTCGAGTGATGTTGCCCTCTTTCGAATGGCTGCGCTAGTAGAAACCGTCGTCGCCGGCGACGAACACTTCTTTATCTCGCGCTCGAAGAATTCGACGGAAGTTTTGAAAAAGTTCTCATTAAATATGGACAGTAGTGACGACATGTTAGGAACGAATGTAATTGACTCTGACGATAGTCACTTGAGAGATAAAATTCCTATCATAGTCATCATCGTTGGAACGATTGAATCAGGAACGTCCTTGCGCGACTTGGTACAAAAGATTCGAAGACTTGTACCGTTTACGTTACAACCTAAAATTGCGGTGTTGCTGACGGATGAATCAAGTATCATCGACGGTGTTGCAAGTTCTCCGGTTGAATACGGTGCCGATATAGAGCTCCCACCTTTGTTATTCGTCGACGAAGACGAAGAAATGACACCACTGGTTGACGAGTTAAAATTGATATTCACCGAAGCCATGGTTGAAGTGCACGGATCATTACGAAGCTCGTCGCGAAATTCGCTTTTACGTCATCATCAACAGCATCATCAACAGCAACAACAGAAGATATCCGACGCGTCGAACGTTGACGAAAGAATGTCGTCTATGAGGTACTCTGGTGGAAGCGGCGTCGCTCCTCTGACACAAGTTGCGACGAAAACGAAAAAATTCTCGAAAAACAACACCAACACGAACAATAGTAACGTTATACCATCAGCCTCTGCGAGTACTCCTGCTATCATCAACCCGCTATCGAACCTTTTACGAGAGGCTGAGAACAGATCGAAAAATTTATCGAATTTTGCCTCGGCAAATTTAATGGTGGCTGGTTTAGAAGCTACTGGATTACCGATATTCGCGGTCGATACCGATGCGAGAATCATTCTGTGCACGAAAAAAGGCTTCGCGAGAGGCATCGTTGGGACGATGGTCTTCCCTCTCAGCTCGTTTGCTAAGCGCCTTAGAGATTCGGCGCGCATTGCTGAGAGAACCAATCCACCGCTGCCGTGGACAGAAAAGTTGACAAAGAATTGGATACCGTTGGACGAAGACGACAGCTATGACAAAACCGCTTCGATGCCACAACCAACCAGTCCAGAAAAGAAGTCGGTATTGAAAAGACTCGCATCTTCTTCTTCTTCTGCGGTTGAACAGCAACGACGACAACAACAACAAGATATAATCACCGTGCGCTGTACTCCAATACGTTTATCGGATGACTTCGGTGCCGTCATCGTCCTCATCAAAGACTAGACTTGCATTTCCAACACCGGAAACAAGAAACCTATGAACAGAAATATATAGTATTTTTTATGTTTGTTGTATTACTAGCGAATAAATAGCTCTTCTTATTATGTTAACACTACATCGCGTCGTCGCGCTTTTCTTTTTCTGTTGTATCCTCGTCTCGCGTCTCCTCGCGTCTCTCGCGTCTCTTTCTCTCTCTAAATTTATGCAAAAATAATCTTGCTCAAGAACCACATCCCGATGAAGAACCCGAACAAGTAGCAGAAGTACCTCCCATTCTTCGTCTCTAAAACCTTTGAAAAATGCTGGACCGTTTGCGTCAGCACCCCTTGGAAACCGCTCATGTCGTCTCTCATGCCGTCTAAAATCCGGTGGTGCGAATCCGCTTCTTTGTGAATGTCCATGGTGATGTTTTTCAACATCGACACTCGGTCTCCCATCGTCTCTAAGCTTCTATCGTTTTCTCTCTCTAAAGATTCCGGGTCTCTTCCCCGAGAGACGCTCATTATTGCTCTTCCTCGCGAGTGGCTTTTTGGAGACGGAATCTTTCTTGCTTGCTTGCTTGCTTGATGTGTGTAATGTATTTGTATCTGCGCTCAATTAGGGGTGTTTTATGTTTATGTTGCTTTTTTGCTCGTTTTTTTTGGTTTTGGTTGTTTGTTTTTCAAA
>JGI20151J14362_10000614_pt1 | contig 26095 bp, 15 predicted proteins | sample COG_01_FD_14362 | JGI IMG/M metagenome (IMG submission 14362)
CTGAAGCGATGCATCGAGGCCGAGACGAACGTACTGCCCAGTCGCCAAAAGCTCTTGAACGTCAAATCTGGCCCGAAGCCCGCGGACGACGACGTGCTCCTGTCCTCCGTCAAGCTGCCCAAGGTGGTCATGATGATGGGCAGCACCGAACAGTCGATTGCGACAGTAGCTAAGGCGGCGGAGGCGGCGCCGGAGGTGGTGGACGACTTCGACGTGGGGGTGAACGAGGAGGTGGACTGCCGGGATCGGGAGGAGAACCAGGCGAAACTCAGGAAGAGGATCGATACGTACAAGGTTGACGGTCTGAACCCGCCGAGGGAGGGCAAGAAACTGCTGGTGTTGGACATCGACTACACCTTGTTCGATCACAGGAGCACCGCGGAGGTGCCCGAGGAGCTCATGCGGCCGTACCTTCACGAGTTCCTGACCCAGGCGTACCAAGAGTACGACATTGTAATCTGGTCGGCGACGGGCATGAAGTGGATCGAGGTGAAGATGAGGGAGCTCGGGGTGCTGGGCTCGCCCAACTTCAAGATCATGCAGCTCGTGGACCACGGCGCGATGATCACGGTGCAGACGGAGAAGTACGGGATGTTCGACTGCAAGCCCCTCGGATGGCTCTGGGCTAAATACGAGCAGTATTCGGAGAAGAACACCATCATGTTTGACGACCTTCGACGGAACTTCGTGATGAACCCGCAGAACGGACTCAAGATTCGACCGTTCAGGAAGGCACACCTGAACAGAGACACGGACAGGGAACTCGTGGGCCTCACCAAATACCTACTCGCCATCGCCAAGCTCGAGGTGCGCGTCGCTCGATTCGATCCAACCAACGCGTTTCAATTTATTTTGCTGACACTACATACGCCTCCGCCCCTTGCAGGATGCCCAATTCATGGAGCTGAACCACTCCAAGTGGGAAAAGTACATCGGGGAGAAGTACGGAACACCTAAGGAATAATAAGTCTATTTCGCCGCCTTGGCGTCCTCCTCTCTCCTCTTTTCAGCCGCGTCGAGCAGAGTGTTTCTCGCAACCTCGTAAGTTGCGAAGAAAACAGCGGATTGCGTGACGTAGATGAACAGTCTCGGTATGACGCCGCGGTACAGTCCACCCACCCCTTCGTTGACCACGATATCTCTCATCGTCGGTATCAGCCCTCGAACCGCGGATCCGCCCTGGTTCACCACCCCCGCGGTCTGCAATCTCGTTTTGATTGTGTCAAACGGCGTGGTGAACATCGCCGCGGTGGATCCAGCAACGCCGCCGATGGCAAGCGTTGGGAGCGTACCCGGCGATTCTCCGCTCGAGCTGAGCGCCCCGCCCGCCGCACGCATCAGCTGCTCAAACACGAAGAACTTGATGGCGCTCTGGGGTATGTTCCTGCACAACACCGCGCTCCAACCCTTGTACAACCCGAGCACGCCGTCCGCTCGGACCAAGCTCCTCGCCGCCGCAAAGGCGCCAGTCGCGCCGGTCACCTGACACCTCTGCTTGATGCACTCCGACGGTGTGTACACGAAAGATGTCGCGACACTGGCGCATCCACCCGCGATGCAGTGGGCGATCCATCGTTTCTCCTCCGGCAGGCCCGGCATGAGCCTCTCCTTCACTAGCTCATACGAAGCGGTGTAGATGGCGCTGATTGGCGCCGACGACGCCAGGCTGGTGGACAGGCCGGAGTACAGCCCAAACACGCCCCGCCGCCGTATGATTCTGCTGACCACCTTGGCGATTGGCTCTCGCACCTTCCTGTCCGCCTGGATGGTGACCTTGATCGTGTCGACCGGGTGGAGAACGATGCTCACAAGGGTGCCCGCGATGGCTCCGGCCACAGCGTTGGCGCTGAGTTGGCTCCCGCTTCCCCTCCCGCCGAGCTCCCTTCCACTCGTCTCCGCGGGCACCGGTCGCTCGTATGAGGTTGGAAACGCTCCATCCTGACGAACCCCTCTGAATTTTCCCCCAGGCGACACATCCTGCGCCTCAGATCGCCCACCCTCCCTCACGGTTAGTCCACCGCGTATCTTCGCGCCATCGGCGATCCGTCTCAGCCTGTTCCTCGCGCGCTCCCCGAACTTAGGCCGCGCTATCGTCACAGATAGACCCACCCTACCCTGCCCAGAAGCCCNAGCCTCGAGGAGGGCGGTCTGCTCCATGTCGAAGCGCCCTTCAGGTGAGGCCAGGGGCCGGCACGTGCCGTCAGCTGTGTGACGTAAAACAAACACGGGATACTTTGACAGTGAGAGGTCTTGTAAAATAGGGTTCGCGCGATCGCACTTCCTGAGGCGCGAGTTCGGTCCAGGGTGGGCGAAGAGCGGCCGCGAAGTTCGGTGAGGCGTCGCCATGGGTACCAAGAAAGATCCGAAGCTATGGATCAACACCAAGAAGCTCGGGAGGAAGATCATCCCGTGCAACGAGGAGATGCTGGCGCTGCTCGCGTGCTTCAAGAAGTGCGATTTCGCGGGGACGGAGAGCAAGTGCGCGGGGGAGAGGAAGAGGCTGGACGCGTGCCTGATGTTCCAGGCGAAACAGCCGACGAAGAAGAACACGATCAACCATCACCTTCAGCGTTTGGCGAGAGCCGCGCGGCGGTGAAGGCAGGGTCGGGGCCTTCAATTCTTCAGTAGTCCAGTAGATTTCTTAGCCGGCGATGCCGATGGTGGCAACGCGTAGTCGTTCTGCAACTCTAATTAAGATTTGATTCAACATCAACACGACTACGATGTGCGACGCTGCTACCTCATGCCTCCTTCTCCTCCTGTCCCTCCGACGCGCGCGTGTTCACCAGGTAGATGCCGACGATGGTCACAGCCGCACCCGCCAGCTGAACTTCGTCCAGCGTCTCCCCGAGGAGTAGATAACCAAACAACGCCGCGAACATTGGGGTGAGGAAAGTGAGCGAGCTCAGCTTTGTGAGGCTTCCCTTNGACGCGAAGTAGAAGAAGGCGCCGTACGCCAGCGCGGAACCAAGGAGGGAGGTGTACAACAGGCCGCCCACATCCCCGGTGGTGAGCTTGTCCAGATTTTCGTACACCGCCGGCTCCGTCGCGACGGAGTACGCCAGGAGGGGCACGCCGCCCAGGGCCATGTGCCATCCAGTCGCCATCACGGGGTCCACGTACTTGCACACCCACCTGACCATCACCGTGCCCACCGCCATGCTCTGCGCCGCCAGGAGCATCCACCACTCGCCGCTGTCCCAGAGGCCGCCGCCGTCGTCGACACCCGCGGTCACCGNCGCGAGCGCGCCACCCAGGTCGCCTCCTCCGATCTGCGCGAGGGCCTCCTTCGGCAGTTCCAGCATCAACAGACCGACGACCCCGAGGAATAGCCCGAAGACGCCCGCGGGTGCCAGGCTCTCGCCGTAGATGATCGCCGCGAGCACGGCGACTGTCAGGGGCTGGGAGTCGATGATGACGCTGCCCAGGCCCGCGGACGTTCGCTGGAGGCCCTCGGCGAGGCACCCCTGGAACACAGTGCCGTCGATGAGGGCGAAGATCGCGATGGCGAGCCACGCCATACCCCCCGAGGGCATCGGCCTGCCCTTGGACGCCGCCCACGCGACGAGCACCGCTCCGGCGGGCACCAGCCTGACGGATGCGACGAAGAGCGGACTCGTCGCCGGGAGCACCTCCTTCATGGCCACCATGGACGTGCCCCACAGGAAGAACGGCGATACCAGCGCAACACCGCCGAGCACGGCGAGGAGCCCGCTCGTGGAATCCTCCTCCTCCTCCTTCGCCCCGACGAGCTGGTCTCCCTCGTCCTCGCTAAGCACGCACGACACGTCTTGCCCCACGAGCACGCACTCCATCGCCTCGTCGCCGCCACTGGCGGATTCCGCCTCGGCCGCCGCATTCCCCTCAACCTTCGCGTCATCCTCGGAGGACGACGCACGCACCACCACGCGGCTCCGACGTTCCAGACTCGAGCTTGCTCCCAACCGCAGCGGAGGCTGAGTTTCTCCTCCCCGTGGCTGCGATCGGCGGGCGAAATGAGGGGACTGCCGCCGCGAGAGTGACGGACGCGCTCCGAGGTTCGTCGCGCGCGCGACGACGATCGAAGAGATTGACGATATCGACATGGCGACTCTCTCGATCCTCTCGTGCTCGTCCAACTGACGGTGACGGGGAGCGTCTTCAAACCATCTTGCGATATCGTCGTCGTCGTCTCGTCATCAAGGTTCCTGGAGTTCAGTGCATTGGGTCCAAATACGACCGTGACAACAACTCAGTAGTACCACCATTCAGAATATGGTTTGAAAGCTGCTATTTCATGTGAATTACGTAAATCACACATGTTTTCAGTCTTGTGTCAGTTAACTCGTAGGATCAGTCTGTGCTAGTCTGTACACTCGGGTGTGTAACACCAATCTTTAGCCCGACAGCGCTCGCCGTCTGGTGCGCGCACAACGACACGCGCTCTCTTCCACGGCGAAAGAGCACAGCCCCACAACCATCGGGTTGGGTTTATATCGGACGCGTAACTAAACCGTTCACAATGAGCGCACAGAAGGTCGTCATGGTCACCGGAGGCACCGGCCTCGTCGGTTCCGCCATCAAGGACGTGATCGACGCCGAGGGCAACGTCGAGGAGAAGTGGGTGTACCTGAGCAGCAAGGTGAGTTGGACCCGAAACACTCGTCGATGTCGATATCGGTATCGTACGATTACGCTGGATGACCCGCGCCCATCACCTCGCGGGTGACCTTCGAGTCCGTGCCCGACCCCACCCTTTGCGACGCGTCGCGGCGCCGGAAAAAGCGAAACTCTCGCGCTGACCGCCGTCTCTCTTTTCCTCGCAGGACGGTAACCTCTGCGACCCCGCCGCCGTGGCTGCCATCTTCGACAAGTACCAGCCCACCCACGTCATCCACCTCGCGGCCAAGGTGGGCGGTCTCTTCGCCAACATGAAGTACAAGGTGGAGTTCTGGAGGGACAACGTGAACATGAACGACAACATCTTCCAGGAGTGCCACAAGCGCGGCGTGCAGAAGCTGGTGTCCTGCCTCTCCACCTGCATCTTCCCCGATAAAACCACCTTCCCGATCGACGAGACCATGATTCACGACGGTCCCCCTCACTTCTCCAACGAGGGCTACGCCTACGCCAAGCGCATGGTCGACGTCCAGAACCGCATGTACAAGTCCCAGCACGGGTGCAACTACACCGCCGTCATCCCCACCAACATCTTCGGCAAGCACGACAACTTCCACCTGGAGAACTCCCACGTCATCCCCGGTCTCATCCACCGTGGTTTCAACTGCAAGAAGGAGGGCAAATCCTTCGACATCTGGGGCAGCGGCAAGCCCCTCCGCCAGTTCATCTTCTCCATCGACCTGGCGAAGCTCATGATCTGGACGCTCAGGTCCTACGACGAGGCGGACCCTATCATCCTCTCCGTCGGCGAGGAGGACGAGGTGCCCATCTCCGACATTGCGTACGCCGTGGCCAAGTCCCTCGACGCCAACATCGGAGGTACCCCCCTGGAGGTCACCTTCGACACCTCCAAGGCGGACGGGCAGTTCAAGAAGACGGCCAACAACCAGAAGCTCAGGAAGTACCTCCCCGACTTCAAGTTCACCCCCTTCGACGAGGCGATGGACATCACCGTCAAGTGGTTCCTCGAGAACTACGAGACCGGTGGCGTGAGGAAGTGAGCAAGAGCTGCAAATTTCAGCCCGCGAAGATTCTTTAGGTGAACGAATTGTGAATACAACAAGCAAAGCTGCGCTACTTGGACTCCGCCTCTGCCGGAGTTTTGGTCACGCACGTCTGCACGGCGTGAACCTTGTCCGTCTGCATTTCATCCCAGATACACTTATACACCATGCGCTGGCGATTGATTGCGTTCTTCCCCTCAAACGTTCGCCACTACCTGGATACCGACGTGCCTGGCGTCGCCGGACATGTCCACCACATCGACGAACTGCGCGTCGAGCCCGTCGCGAATCTGCGATTGAAAAGGATCGTTTAGGTCAGAGGGTTTTGACGCGCCACAGAGCCGCCGGCTAGAGGAGACAGGTTCAGCATGGGTCGCAATCTCATTCTCACCTTTGCCTTCATGTGCTCGATAAGCTGTCCTGGCCCACTCGCCTCGCCACCGTTCGCCATCCACGCGTTGGCGCCCGTCGTGAATCGATGCGCCACGCATCGCGAGACGTCCCACTCGAGGCGACGACCCGACGCCGTCAGCTGCGAATGGGTACCCTGGCTGAGAGAGCCCGTGACGGTATGACGAGCTCTACCCAATAGTGTGAGCAACCTGGCTCCACTGTTTGATGCCATCTTTGTCTTCACACGCACGTCGAGTGTGCGTCGTCGTACAATGACGTGGTCGCTCAAAAACATTCTCAGTTTTTTCACCGTTCGCCAAAAGTACCCGCGCAGGGTGCCGTCCTTGCCCCATGGGAGACAACGAGAAATCCCCGGAAGAGACCGGGACGGATGCGAACGCTCCTCGGTACGTCTCATTCCCGCGGCCTGTCGACCGATATCCTCGCGCCCCATCGTATCATGCGCTGACGTCCCCTTCCCTTCCGCATCCTCGTTCAGAGCCGGCGGGTTTGGTGGGTTCAAGAAGAAAGGGAAGTTCGGCCGAGGCAACGTAAGGAAGCGAACGAACGATGACTCCTCCGACGACGACGCGGCGGGTGCGTCTGGTGGGATGACCCAAGTAGAAAAGAAGAAGAAGACCATGGCTCTCGGTGGCTCCACGGCGCGTGACGAGAAGGTGGGCATATTTCGCTCCAAACGTGCCCTCTCGATTCGCCGCTAGACTGAACGCTCTTCCCCTTCGTTCGCAGGATAAGCTCAAGGTTTTCACCTTCGAAGGTGATAGGTCGATGCAACAGCGCGGCGACGGAGGTGAGTGCGCGACGACGCCCTGTGACTCTGTCGACTCCACCGAGACGAGATCTGAGTGAATCCCCTCCCCGTCTTTCCAAACGCAGGCGCTACGAAGGAACTCGAGATCGACACCGAGAAGGACAGGGATGGTCGCGCGCTCCGCGAGAAGGTACTGAAGACCGCTGCGGANAGAGCTGAAGGTTTCGAGGATGATAAGAAGTACAGGGGTCTGAACAGCTACGTGGACTACAGGGCGGGGTTCCGCAAGGAGCACTCAATCGCGAGCGAAAAGGGTGGCGGAGCGCACGGCCCGATGCGAGCTTCGTCNAACGTGAGGATGACTTTCATCATGGATTACAAGCCCGACATCTGCAAGGACTACAAGGAGACGGGATATTGCGGCTTCGGTGACTCCTGTAAGTTCTTGCACGATCGCGGCGACTACAAGCAAGGCTGGCAGCTCGACAAGGAGTGGGAGGAGAAGGAAAAACAGCGAAAAGAAGCCCTGGCGAAGCTGGAGCAGTTGGAGAGGAACATGGGGGAGGACGGCGTGTGCGTGCCCTTGGAGGAGGAGGAGGAGGAGGAGGACGACGACGGTATCCCGCCCGCGTGTGCCATCTGTGAAAACACCTGGGACACCATCAGAGACCCGGTGGTCACCAAATGCAAGCATTACTTCTGCGAGCACTGCGCTCTCCGACACAACGCGAAGGCGAAGGCTTGTTTTGTGTGCCACAAGCCAACCGGGGGCACGTTCAACACGGCGAAGGAGATCGTTAAGCGCGTCAAAGAGATGAAGGAGTCGGGTGGGAAGTGGGGCAAGAAGGTCAACAGAGACAAGGTCGCCTCCGAGTACGGGGACGTGGGCTCGCAAGGTTGGCTTCTCGGATGAGCTTGCAATACAGTTGATAATAAAAACACTCACAGCGCGCCGACCCACTCCTGGATAACCGGGTTCACCGCTCCCGGGTTATCATCCTGCAGGCAGTGTCCTTCCCCGGGGAATACCTTCAGGGTGGTTTTCGGACGGTTCTCGGGGAGCTTCATGAAGTACTGCCCGAGGGGGAAATCCGGGGGCGTGATCGAGTCCTCGTCGCCCCAGAGGATCAGCATCGGGCACTTGACGTCCGGCATTAGCTCCTCCGGGCGAGGTCCGGGGGGTCCCGTCAGGATCCTCACGAAAGCGCCAAAGGCCCCGTCCCGTTCCGCAGCTGTGCAGATTGACTGCACGAGCGCGTCGTCGACCCTTGAAGGATCCTTGTACACCCCCTGCAGAGCGTTCCTCACGCTCTCCTCGTTGCGAACGTTGTCAAACAGAGGCTTGGCCACCGGCGTTTTCAGCACAAAGTCGATGATGGCGAGGACGACGTTGAAGATGGGCACCACCGCCTTGTACTGCCATCCGAACCCGTCGAAATCTCCCGGCATGCGCTTAACCTTGTTATTCATCCCGCCCGCGCAGTTGAGGAGCACGACGCCCGTGGTGCACTCAGGCTTTTTCGCAGCGGCGTGGATGGCGGTGAGGCTGCCGATGGAGTTGCCAACCAGCACGGCGGGCTCGCTCACGACGTTGTCCACGAAGTCGACCACCTGATCCCTCCAGAACTCCATGCAGTACTCCAGATCGGGCTGATCGGACTTGCCGAACCCCACGAGGTCGAGCGCGTACACCCTGTTGGTCTCGGACAGCGCGCTCAGCTGCTCACGGTACTGGAACGAGCTGACGCCGAAGCCGTGAATCAGCACGACCGGCTTGCCGCTGTTCCCGCGCTGCCTGTACGCGCACTCCATGCCGTTCCACCGATACGTCGCCAGCTCGGCGTCGCCCTTGGTGGCCACATCGCTCGAGCTCGCGTACCAGCGAGACGCACGACGGGACGAGGCGGATGCCTTGGATCGCCTGGATATCGGCACCCTCGGCCACGTCGCTCGACAAGACGACACGCTGGCCATCTTTCTTTGCGACCGGCGTTTGTGAGTGAACGAGAAGCCGGCTTCTGGATCAAATAAACGTGGATGAAAAGGCGTAAATCAAACGAATCGTATGGTAATCAGTTACACGCGATTTGTATTAGTCATTAACAGCGTAGTAGCGAATTTTTCTATTTGGTTCGCCACGTCCCAACCAAACCCAAGTCGACGTCACCACTCGGCGGAACGCAGGTGGGGCGTCGCTCGAGCTATCGATCGTGATCGATTCGTGCATGAGCAAGGCTTCTTCGTTGACACTTCCATCGCGCCACAGCACCGCAGCACAGGTCTCCGCGTTCACCGGACGACGAGGCGACTTCCGCCGAAAAAGTACTTTTGCCCCACCGCCGCATCGCTCCCGCAGGGCACCCGCGACGGCAGCCATGGGGGGCAAGATGAACGACACCGGACCGGTCGTCAAGGATCTCGTTCTCATCGGCGGCGGTCATAGCCACGTCTACGTCCTGAAGATGCTCGGGATGAACAAACTGCCGGGCGTGCGCGTCACCCTCGTGGCGAAGGAGGTTAACACTCCTTATAGCGGAATGCTCCCTGGGCACATCGCCGGACACTACACCTGGGACGAGTGTCACGTCGATCTGAGACCCCTGTGCACATTCGCCGGACATCGACTGATCCACGATGAGGCCGTAAGCATCGATCTGGAGAATAAACGAGTCATCCTGAAGGGTCGCCCTTCGATCTCCTACGACGCCCTCTCCATCGACATCGGCATCACCCCCGCCAAGGCTGTGCAGGGAGCTTCCGACTTTACCACACCGGTCAAACCCATCTACGGTTTCGGAGAGCGCTGGGAAGCGATATTGGACAGAGTTCTCACGACGTCCACGCAGACCCGTGTCGCGGTGGTGGGAGGTGGAGCCGGCGGAGTCGAACTCGCGCTGGCGATGCAGCACCGGCTTCAGGCGGAGCTCGAGAAGGCTGGACAGTCAGCCGACCGCGCCGACTTCAAGCTGATCACCCGCGGGACACTCATGCCCACGCATGCGAGCTCAATTCGTAAGACATTCCTGGACATATTTCACGACCGGGGTATCGAAGTCATCGAGGGCGACGGCGTGGAGTCCGTCTTGAAGGGCGAACTGGTTCTCTCGAGCGGCAGAAAAGTTCCCGCGGACGAGTGCATCTGGTGCACTCAAGCGGCACCTCAAGGTTGGCCCGGAGACGCCGGTCTTGAAACCGACGACGGATTCATCAAGGTATCTCCAACTCTGGAATCGACCAGCCATCCTGGGGTTTTCGCCGCCGGCGATGTCGCCTCCGTGGTTGGCCATCCGCGCCCAAAAGCGGGAGTGTTTGCGGTGCGCCAGGGTCCTCCACTGCACGATAACCTCCGCCGATATTTGCTCGGAGAGAAGCTTGTGGACTTCAGTCCTCAGAAGGTGTTCCTCGGGCTCATAAGCACCGGTTCAAAACACGCCATGGCTTCGTACGGCTCCGTCAGCTTCGGTGGGGCGTCATCAACAGGCGCGATGCTTTGGAAGTGGAAGGACCGCATCGACAGGAAGTGGATGAAGATGTATCAAGAGATGCCAGTAATGGAATCTCCAGTACCTGATGTATCTGAGGTTGCTCTCGCGTCTGGCCCTGCAACTATTGCCGCCCTGCAGGCTGTCCCCATGCGTTGTGGCGGATGTGGAGCTAAGGTTGGGGCCAGCGTACTAAGCCGAGTGATGGCCCGCCTCAACATTCCGACTCGCCCTGAGGTTGAAGTCGGACTCGACCAGCCAGACGACGCGGCCGTCATCACGGTTCCTCCCGGAATGGTCGCTGTGCACACCGTCGATTTCTTCCGCTCGTTCGTAGATGACCCGTACATCTTCGGTCAAGTCGCGGTCGTGCACGCGTTGGGTGACTGCTGGGCCATGGGAGCCGAGCCGCACGCCGTCCTCGCAGTCGCGCAGGTGCCGTACGGTCTCGAATCTCAGGTCGAGGATGAGCTGTGGCAGATGATGTCTGGAGCCACAGCGGTGCTCGAGGAAGTTGGGTGTGCTCTGGCGGGAGGGCACAGCTGTGAAGGGGCAGAGCTGGCCTTGGGATTCTCAGTTCACGGAGTGGCCAAGCGAGAAAATCTGATGAAAAAGGGAGGCATGAAACCGGGCCAAGTTTTGATTGTCACCAAACCTATTGGCACGGGCACGCTGTTTGCCGCAGACATGCGGGCGAAAGCTGAGGGAAGATGGGTGACCAAAGCCTTGGACAGCATGCGACAGCCCAGTGCGGTTGCTGCTCAATTACTGGTTGAACATGGTGCCAAGGCTTGCACTGATGTCACGGGATTTGGCTTGCTCGGACACCTCGTGGAAATGTGCAAAGGCGCAAATTTGGCTGCAGTTTTGGACCTTGACGAAATTCCAGTGTTGGATGGAGCGGAAGAATGCTTGAAAATGGGAATAACATCTTCGCTTCAACCTGCAAATTTTCGATTGTCGAGGGCTGTTGCCAATCAAGATGGAATTGCGAATAATCCCAGGTATCCGCTGATTTACGATCCACAAACCGCGGGAGGTATGCTGGCTACAGTTCCGAAAGAAAATGCGGATGCTTGTATTGAGGCTCTTCGTCAGGCTGGGTATCCTTCAACCTGCAGGATTGGCGAAATAATCGAGAACTTACCAGCGGTCGCCACCGCACCGGAACAAGTCGTTTTTGTTCAAGATGCGAAGAACCAGTTCTCTGCGACGGGCGAAAGTAAGGAGCGAGTTCGTCCAATCGATTTGAACAACTGCGACACCGGTGCATGCGAGATTCCGATTAGCAAAAGACAAAAGTCCAAGTAGAGTGTGACCCGTTCTACGCTCGAATCCCGCGATAAATGAAATCAAAACTACGATTAAAAATCCTACTGATCTGCCTAGACCATCTCATCCGAAATCATCAACTCTTGCATTAGTTTGACGTCGTTAGGGTCGACTGCGTTTTTCATCAACGAGGTTGGAATGTTCCGTGAAAGAACGCCCGTTAATATCTGCTGATTTAGCGGCTTCGCGACGTAGTCGTCCATTCCAGCCTCCATGCAGTCCCTCTCATTCATGGACTTGATTCCCGACGACACTGCCACGATGGGAACCTTTGAAACAATTGGATCATCAAGCTTACGGATCTCCCTGGTAGCTTCCAAACCATCCATAACAGGCATTTGGCAGTCCATTAAAATGATGTCCGGGCGCACATTTTCGTTCTTCGCGTTCACGCAATAGTCCAGCGCGGCCTTGCCATCATTCACGCACACGAGCTCTATGTCGTGGATGCGATTGACAAGTCGTTTGACAATAAATTGCGTCGGAACGCTGTCCTCGGCGTATAAGACTTGGATTTTTCTCTTAGGAGAAAACGAGTCAATGACTGGGTGCAAACTGTCCTTCTTTGACTCCGCGATTTGGAGAAGAACTTCCGTATTCTGTTCAAGCCTGTCGTTCGCAGTGCGAAATAGACGATCTTTTCCTTCTTCGTCTTGTTCTAACGCGGCGAAAAGCTCCTCAACAGTGACGGAAAGGCATTCAACGTTTCCACGAGCCCTTACTGAAGCAGTTCTCTTTCCATGGTAATCTGTGTCCCCATCAACCTGCATCCTCAGAATCGTCTCGAGAACTGCAATTTCTCCAACAACCACACCCTCACCGCGCACCGCGAGGACACCGAGGTGCTGTGCTTCATCTTGTGAGGTTGTATCACTAGCTTGTTCGGCGATTTCATCATGCAGAGCGTCGACAAGGACTTCGCATTCTCCAGCGTTGATGAAGTACAATGTTTCCCCGATTTCTCCTTTGCGCATGATAACGTCTCCTGTTTTGAATTCCTCCGTCTTGAAATTGGGACGAAGAAGAGCGGCCAGTGGATCCTTGCGGACAGCATCTGCGATCTCCTTTTCGGTGACCGTAAGCATGTCGGACTGTTTGAGAGACGGTGGTAATGGATCTGTACCGTTCTTTGTCGTCCAAGCATGGGTCATAACATCCTCTATCGACGCACGATTTTCAGGCTGAATTTGGAGAACGATCGTCAGCAAGTCTTTCAACTCCGCTGATAATTCCGGCTTCTCAGGAAACTGCAATCCCTGCCGCTTCGCCATTGCGATGATCTGGAAAATTGTTCGTCCTATGAAAGGCAGTCTTGCTGTCGCCATGTGAAAAATGCAAATTCCAAGTGACCAAATATCCGCGGCAAATGGATCGTAACCATCTTCTCCCAACATTTCAGGGGCGATGAAAGCTGGAGTCCCGACAATCCGCTTGTTGGAATTCTGTTTATTGGCCTTTCCGATGAAAGAAACCCCAAAATCAGCGATCTTCACCGTACCATCGCCAGACTTCAAAAGGTTTTCTGGTTTCAAATCCATGTGAGCGATTCCCGCCACATGGTGAAGGTAATCCAAGCCCTGAATTATGTCCCGGATGTAGGACAGCAAAGTTTTTTCTTTCACTGGGACAAGGTTGTACCTTGTGAAGATAGGACCAGAGCTGGCAAACTCCAGGACCAAGAGAAGTTCGTTGGTCTTCGCGTCGTCAATAACCTCGAAGAGCTTCAGCACGTTGGGATGCTTGAGCTTTTTCAGCACGGCAATCTCCTTCCTCACCGCAGTCTCCGCGACAGCTGCGTTGCTGTTTGTGGCCTTGATCGCGTAAAGCAGGTTGTCGGCGGCGTTCAGGCCAAGCATGACTTTGGCGTGAACACCGCGGCCTAGGTCCTTGACGATGATGTACTGATTGAGCTGCTTGTACTCCTGCTCCCCCATCTTCACGGAAGTTTTCGTGATGGAGTCTGTGTGCTTCGTCGGCTCGTCCCTTCGCGACGCGGTTGACGCCTCTGAGGTAAACGAATCATCCGACGCCATCGAAAGCCTGCTGAGTCGCTGCCCAGCCGCAGCCGACACGTCGACCTCTGGCTTGGCTTGTCCCATCGAACCCAACGATATTTTCACACTGTCCTGGCTCACAGTTTTTGACTCGCTCGGCTTTGCTTGCCCGTCGCCGGGAGGCCAACCAGCCCCTCGCGAATCATCTGCAGTGCTCTTTGTCACAGCCGGGTCGCTGGCCTGCTTTGCGCGATCTTCCGTGGTCCCGCTGGATATCTTAGCGCTCGTCGGAATCATTTCGGCCGGCACGTCGCTCCTATCATCATCCCCGGGTGCCGTGCGATTGGTCATATCGCCTGTTGAAGCGTTGCCAGACCCATCCCTGCGGAAACGATGGGCGAAAACCGTGAGTTTGCGCGCTTGAAGGTCGTTCGGGTCACGTGCACGAGCACGACGAGACATAAATACGATAGACACGATGCCCAAAGAGAAGATACAGAAGCGCCTGGACGACACAACCCATTCACCGCCGCGATTCCTGCCTCCTCCAGTCACCACACGCGGAGGAGGTTCATTGCGTGAAAGTTCCTGGAAACCCGAAAACATCGGGGATGGAGAAGCGCTTACCCTGCTTTGCTCAGGCACGGCCCCATGATTGCAGGCGGGTTCCCGCAATCTCCTGCGGGTTCCTTATGCTACCCTCAGTATGTGCACACCTACCTATCTTGCACACTTTCACCAAACGCTCCGTGCCCAGGCGTGCTCGTGGGTGGGGGCGCCCCCGTCCCAAACAAAACCTGTGACTCAGCGCTATCATCACCAAATCGATCAAACAGTCTGAAAGTTCCGAAAAGCGTTTTTCCGCGCAGTTTGATTTTTCCATTTTTCGGTCCTTTTTCGAAGCATTCTCAAAGGTCGCGAGAGCTGAAATATAATTGCGGGACTGGCCTGCTGGACAAAGAACTTTTACTCATCGACACAGAGACCAGTAGTGTTACGTGAAGTCTATCTAATCTATGCTCACTGCCTAACTCCAGAGGAGGGTCCGACGGGAGCCTCGACATCGGTTCCACCCCCCGTCTCTCCGTTTACATCCCTGTCCTCCAGCGGCGGCGCCCCGAGACACCCGAGGCTCCCGCCGCACCTCAGTCCTCCCTCGTCGTCGTCGAGCCAAAACGTGACCACCGTGCTGATGACCACGAAGACCAGCGACGCCAGGAAACAAGCCGCGAGCCCGTCGTTGACGTTCGATCCCACGTACGAGTATAACGCGCCAGAGATTATGGTACCCGTGAGTCGTCCGAACGCGTTGGCCATGTAGTAGAACCCCACGTTCATCGCAACCTTGTTGCCCTCCGCGTACTTCACCACGAGGTACGAGTGTACAGCGCTGTTGATGGCGAATATGATTGCGAAACTGAACACGCCGATCATGAGCGTGGCAACCTTTCCCGTGCTCGAGTCTCCTGGTTCGTCATACATGGAAGTCAGCGCCATCGCACCCATGAAGATTGGGCAAACGGCGAGCACCGCGTTCCACAGGATGCACGCCCACTTGTTTGGGGGCGATTGCTTCAGCGGCGCGAGCACCAGCTGGGGCGAGTAAGACTGACACTGGCCGTAAATTATGATGTACGACGCGAGAAGTGCACCGACAGCCGCCCGGGGCCACCCCAGTCCCTCCGGCGATCGCAGATAGAAGGGCAGAGGCACCTCGAACCAGAGGTCACGACTGCCAAACAGGAACAAACGCGCGAGGCTGAGGTAGTTGATGTTGTCGGACTGCTTGAAGACCGCAGCGAGCGTGATGTTTTTGGACGCCACGCGCCCGAGCTGGGTGGTGAGACCGAAGATGGCGAACGGTAGAGCGACTATGATGAATCCGATATTCACCGATATCGCCGCCTCGTAGCTCCAGTCCAGAAGCGCGGCTCCCATGAAGTAACCGACACCCTTCAGGGAATTTTTGTATCCCGTCAGCGCAGACACCAACTTGAATAGCCTCACCTGCTTCTCCTCCGGCGTGACGAGCTTCGTGACTGTCTTGCCGCCGAGTTTGGTGAGATCCTTGGCGATTCCGCACATAGCTTGCGCGATTGTGACGTACACGATGGCCTCCCCTTTCGACCAGTCGTCGCTCCAACCGTAGAGCATCCCCAATCCAACAATCTGGAGCAGAAGACCGCTGATTAGCGTGGCGCGTATGCCCCATTTCGACCCAGCCACCCCCGCTGCAAGATTCGTCACGGCACCCATGAGCTCATAAAGCGTGAACATGATGGCCACCTCCATCGCGGTGAAGCCTTTGTTGTACGCGTGGAGCAGAACGAGCATGCGAACTGCGCCGTCGGTGACGGTGAACAGCAGGTATGTGATGGTGATTATGATGAACGGCCACAGCGCCTTCAGTTCGCTCTTGGATCCAGCGGCCGCATTCCCTCCGGCCTCCACCTCCGCGGGATACGTAGACGTCCGGTTCGCATCCTCGCCGATTGAAGCCATCTGACCCGCGACCCAGGTTCTGACGACAAGGAAGGAACCTTGCTCGGGAAAAGGAATATTGCTCGGCTGCTCGGCACCCTGATGTGACTCAGCCAAACTTGCAAACCTTGGCCAGCTCACTCAACGCGAGCGCTGCCGCCACGAAACACTCGAGCGGTAAGATGAGGGTTTGGTCGCGCGTACCCATTGTATGCTTCCTGTGTCTCAGCCTCGTCGTCGGTGAGGTCGCTTCGCTGGCTCCAGCGCGCCCTGGTCGTGGGAGCGTGAGCGTAGGACCTCGACGCGGGAAATTGGCGCCCCTCGGAAGTACGGTGGATGGCGCCCCTCTCCCGAGGTATCGAGTCGACCTGGACCAACCCCCGGGGGTTCGCTGGAACGATGTGATGAAAGATAAGCGGGCCGCTGCGCACAAGACGATCACAGGCCTCTTCACACTGCTTCCCGAGGAGATTCACACGGAGGTCGACAAGCTGGTGTTGCACGCCGAGGCTCGTCTGCCAGATTGGGCGAGGGAGGAGATGCAGGGGATAGCCGCGGCTTTGAACGTAACTTTCGGCGATGTCCTGTTGGTGAACTTCTTTTTCGAAATCACGCCATTCTGCACCTCTATACTGGCGCAGAACTCGAGAACAGGTCACCTGTTTCACGCCCGGAACCTGGACTTTGGCTTTGGCATGCCTTCATTCTCGGACAACCTGAGGGACCTCGCGATGGACGTGGAGTTCATCAAGGGCGGGGAACCGGCGTTCATGGTGACAACATTTGCCGGTTACGTGGGTGCGGCCACTGGAATGCGACCCGGGGTGTTCTCGGTGACCGTGAACGAGCGGGAGATGACCGGTCCCCTCCCAATCCCGAACCTGCTCAAAGGCGTGTTGAACCTCATCAACGCACTCGAAACGACGGATGCGTACCCGGTGACCTGGGCAACGCGAGAGGCTCTCGAGGACGATGCAACGACGTTCAAATCTGTGGTCAAAATGTTCAGCGAACGCCCGCTGGCGACACAGATATATTTGATCATCGGAGGAGCCGCGCAGGGCGAGGGCGTGGTCCTGACCCGCGATCACAACTCGTTGTTGAACGCGTGGGAGATGGATGCCGCATCAGGGGAATGGTTTCTCGTGCAGACAAACTACGACCACTGGTTGCCGATGCCGATATGGGATAATAGGAGAATACCAGCGGAGAAAGCCCTCAAGAAGGTGGGCACTGACGCAATTTTGGCCTCGGCGATATATTCGAACGTCCTTTCCTTGGATCCCATCCTGAACAAGCTCACTGTTTATTCGACGATCATGTCATGCGGAGAAGGGAAATACGAATCGTTCTCTCGGAAATGTGATGGCTGCTCTCCCATCTGAGGTCGAATTCGTAGCTTAGCTAGTACGAGTACGGTTAGACGCTACTCGATGTTGTATATCACAAACATTACGGTCTATTGTTGATGTCTAGAATTTCGTTAGCCATCCAGGTGAGTGCAAGCGCGATGATTAGCGGCATCCCGTAAAGTGTTGGTGCTCCAGCGAAAGTGAAAAATACATCGCCACAATCGGAAACCCACAGGGGCTCACACTCTGGCAAAGCGGGTCTTCCCGAGATGGGATCTGCCGGCCTTGGTCCACGGAAGGCTTCGCTGTATGCATCGTTTTCTTCATCGTAGCCACAGCCGGGTATCGGGGTACCATCCCAATCTGTTGGAATCCTGATGCCGAGCAACCCACCATCTGGTGGACTCAGTTCCATGTGCACAAAACTGTCACCGTATCCTGGATGACACACGCACGTTCCGTTCACGCAGATACCTCGATCAAAACACGTCAAGTTCTTCTCGTTTGCAGGATTCCACGGACACACTGGAATGGAGCAGTCTAAGCCTTCGTATGCTGGTCTACCATCTTTTGTGAAACATTCGCAGATGCCATACCCGAGGGAGTTGTTCCGCGCGTGATCGCAGATACCGTTGCCGTTGCAGTCGTTCAAGCAATCGTACTCACGACAGGACTCTCCCGACGCAGGAAATTCACAGTCGCACTGTCCAGTGTATCCATTGCATGATCCACGATTGTTGCATTGTTCGCAAACTTGATTGTGTCCAAAGTAATCAAAGATGCAGGAATCGTCAGGGCAGGAGACGTTGGAACAGTCAACGCCCGTGAATCCATCATCGCAGACGCAAAAGTTGTACTCGCAGACACCGCGTCGCGAGCAATCTTTCGGGCAGGACGTGGGGAAATACTGCCACAGATCATCCAGCTCTTCGTAGCAATACTTCTCGCCGTAGTCGTTTGGAGTTTGGATCCAAAGGTCTGGATTCGTACTGAGGATCGGGTTGCCATACTCATCCACGTCAATGGCACGAACGGTGATCTTACCGTCTCCAGTCGCGTCGTACTGCGTGTCCCATTGTCTGTCGACGTTGTTGATGCGGTCCATGTTTGACACTACCATGCTCTTCGTCGCTTCCACGTAACTCGCACCCTTCAGACACCCGTGTCCTCCGAAAACAAGGGCACGACCAGCCTGTTGCGTGGAGCCAGTTCGGAGCTGAGAAGTGTGGCCAATGGGTACCATCGTGGACCTGTAACGCCGCGAAGGATACTCACCCTCACCTTCAACCTTGATCCAGGTGTCGCCCGAGATGTTGTAGTACCAAAGATCGCCAATCTCATCGTCCCACGTGTATCCGCCAAACACAAGCATGACTACATGGTCGCCTTTGATGCTGATTGCGGTTGAGTGTCCAAACCTCGGGCTCGGCCTGATGGGGTACCTAGGATGAGGGAACAACTCTTCCCACTCATTCGCGGTGATATTATACTTCCACATGTCGTTGAGGTAGTACTTCGAGTTCAGTGATGGGTAGTCAGTCGGCGTGCCCGTCGGGTAGATGCCGACAAAGTTTGTCACACCTCCAAAGGCGTACCCACCGAAAAGGTATACGGAGTCATCGTAGTTCGCGAGTGAAGGGCTGTGGCGGCCTCTGGGTCCAAACACGTCGCGCTCCGCTGTCCCGTCAACCTCTGACTGGTTCTGGCACGTCGTGCAGAACGGCTTGAGTTGTTCCCACTCTCGCTCGGTCACGTTGTAGGCCCACAGGTCGTCGTAGTACAGCGGGTCGGTGGGCTCGTACTTGTTCTGGCTGTCGTAAATCTCGTGCGATATGCGAGGCTGACCTGGTGCCGGCGGCTGTAACCTCTGACCGTGACCGCCGAACATGAAAATCACGTCTTGGTAGTCCACCATCGCGTGCTTCCATCGCCTGGCCGGGATCGGTTTGGTGAAGTTTGAAATCTTCACCCACTTGCTCCTCGGCACGTTGTAGTGCCACAGGTCATCGCAGTAGTCGATGCAGTCAACGCTGTAGCCTCCGAAAAGCACGATTGTATCGCGCTCTCCCGTCAGTCTGTTGAGCACCAGCGACGTCTGATGCTCCCATCGGCCGCTCGGGAGGTCGCGGTACGCGCGATTCACCCCGCTCTCGAGGTTGGGCTCGGCGTAAGGCCTCAGCCCGGTCCAGTCGAAACACGTCGTGTGGTACTCGCACGTGGCACCAAACTTGCGCGATGTCACCGACAGAGCCTCCCACTGTGCCCTGGTTTCATCCGGACAGGGTATGAACGTACCGTCGTCCGCCTTGATGTACCTGTGGCCGTCCTCCTGGTTCGCGCGCTCGCTGGAGCACACCGAACACTCCTCGCAAACGAGCTCGTTGGGATTGTACGCGGTCCAGTTGCCCGTGTTCCAGTCGTACAGCCACATGTCGTTGAGGTAGTCGCCGTTCGGTACCCTCACCTTGCCCCCGAACACGAACATTCTGGACTCATCGGACACCATCGCTGTGTGGCCGCTTCGACCCGGGGGGCCGTAGTCGCCGTGAAAACCGCGATCGCCCAGCGGTTCCACCTTGGCCCAGACGTTCGAAGCCAGCGCGGGCTTGGGCACGTGCCCGCCGGGAAGGAGGAGTACCAGCAAGAAACATAACGCGAGACGACACGAGGTCCCCCCGGTTCGCGGAACGGGCAACCCCGCTCCCATTGTACCTTCCTGCGCGCCCGTGTATGCTCCGTTGTTGCCTGAGCTTTAAAAAATAAGTTCACGACGGCAGGCCTCAGCTCATCGTTAACAAATCGACGAGCACACGGAGCCGCACGGGGTGGTGCTATGGGGCGGCTGAGCGTAGCTGCATCTGTGAGCGCTTGGGTTAGTTCGAGCGATGCAGAGGAAGCCGCCGCGATCGCCGAACATGCCTCGACCTCTGGATACGCGTCCCTCTGGTCGGCTCTTCGAGGTACACTCGGGATGCTCGCAAAGGCGGGGAAAACGAGATCAGCAGCGCTGGAGCTGGCGCTGGCGCTGGTGCTGGAGCAAAATCCGTGCGTGACAGGGGACGAGTCTATCCAAGAAACGGCTGACCTTTTATTGGTTATAGCGCGCGACGATGACCGGTCCGATATCCGCGTCGTGGCTCTCCGGGTCGCCGCAGAGGTGCTCGCCGTGCGCTGGAGGACCAAGCTGCAAAACTTCGATTCGGGAATCTCAAATCATGCCGCTTCCCTGATCGCAGCTGCCTCCGCTGGAAGGTATCCATGGGAGGATGCTGACCTGGTCGACGAAGATGAGCGGGATGCGTCTTTGGCTGTGATTGATGCCCTTGACTTACTGACCTCGACGGAATCGCCTGAGATCGCCGACAGCGTCACACGTCGGGTCGCGAATGCCTGTGAAAGGGTAAAGGAGTTTCTTGGCGGCGACGGCGCGCGGGGAAGTTCGGGTGCTCGGGGATTCGCGATACATTCAGAGACTGCTGGTGAAGCCGTGAAGACGGGTATCGGGCTGTTGGTGCTGAGTGTCTCGAGCGGTGGTCGGCGACTTCCTGTCGCTAAAGTGCTGCCGCAGCTGGTTCTCTCAACGTGTGTCATCATGGGTGCGGCTGAGGGTGGAGGAGACGCGGACATCTTCCGCGACTGCCGCAGACTTCTCAGTGGAATTGCCCAGGCTTCGCATTTGCTCCCTGATGGCCTAACATGTGTTGGATGCGCTGCGAGAGAAGCCGTGTTAGGATTGGAAAATCGAGACGAAGAAAAGACGTCCCGTGATGAGGTCTTGGCGATACTGAAGGGCGTGACGGTTCTTGCTGAATCCATCGCTTCAGGACAGACGGAAACAGGGAGCAAGAAGCATCACCGCGTGTTCAACGCCGTTGCACACGCCCTCATCAAGCAGCTGGAACCACCTTCGAATATTGTGGCATCCACTGCCCGGGGAGATCCAGCGTTGGATCTGATTGCTGATCCTTTAGCGGCGGCATCCGCGCCACAGCTCGCTGAAGTTGCCACAGCTCGCATACGCGCTTTGTCAGCGATAATCAGTGTCCTACCGGCGGAGGACAAGCAACCTTCGAAATCACATAAGGATGACGGGCAAGTTAGGAAAAATAAGGCGCCGGAAACTACGAAGACCGAGACGGTGTCTCGTAGACCTCTCATCATTGAGTTGATTGATGATGAGAACGAAGAACCCACTGCAGATGACGACGAGGATGAAACGCTAGATGAACAGAATGAAGTCATGAGTCTTGCTGCTGGTGTTGCGATGACTGCGGCTGCTTATTGCAGAGGTGGTGATTTGCACGGTGCAGGTGGGTTGCCAAAGTGGAGCTCGAATGAGGCTTCAGCGGCTGCCAGGAGTTTGGTTGAGCTAATGTTCGATCACGGTGCAAACGTTGGTGCCGGTGAATCACCACGAGGCTTCGGCGACGCTGTTCGTGACTGCTTAGCAAGATGCCTGGGCGAGACAGCCGCATCTCTTGCGTTTTCCCTAGCGATCGAACCCGAGCCACAATGGGGTGGTTCTGCTGGAAGTCGTGATGACCGCAAACCTCGACCACCAGCGCCTGAACTTCCACCGCATCTCCCAAAGCAGCTTGCGAAACCGACAACAGAATCAGCTTTTGTCGCTTCTGTGCGTCTCCGATGGATGATCGAATCTTCTGGGTACCCTTGGCTCGGGAAAGCTGAAAAATCCGGAAATGAAGATGCAAACGTCATGGTCTCCCGCGTCGTGCCGTGTGTGCTTCGTGCAATGGACCACACCAGCTCTGTCGTTCGTCGTGAGGGATGCGCAGCTCTGGTTGCTCTGATCTCAGCCACTAATCGCACCGAGCTCCGCTGGCACGGTGCTGCACTACTCGACGCGGCTTCTTTAACGTTTTCAGGATCGACAGTAGAGGTGTTCGGGGCGGCAGCAGCGGCTCACACTCGCGTAGCAGTTGCAGTGTGCGCTGATGATCCTAGAGACCCCGGGCTGATGTCGGCCCTTGAGGCGATGATACAGGCGGCTAGTTCACGCAACCATGAGGTTGGCGTCGCCAAGGCGTGGGTAATCGAGTTCCCCACGCTCTTGTCCGCTGTAAAGCTGAGTGCCGCCGCGCATCTTCCACGATTATTCCCTGTTCTTCTCGACTGGCTTCATGCACGAGATGATTCAACCGCGATTGGTGCGGCTTCCTGCCTTGAACTTCTTTGCACGATGACTTGGCCGCGTGTTCCCAATCACGCTGCTTCTCTCTGGCCAGACATTTCCCGCGCTTACACAGAGGCTGATGCTCGCGGGGGAACCGAGATGATTGAACGTTTTCGGTCTACCCTTGAGCGTCTCGTCGCCATCATCCAGCTGGCCTCTGGAGAGAAGTTTGATGAAGTATGGAGAGAGGCTTGCAATGAGCCCATACCTGCTCAGCTCGCGCCTCTCATCTCGTACCTGGAGAATCTGCCTGCGAGGGAAGGTGGTTCAAATGAATGGCATAGTATTCATAGCTAGCTAGCTAGTGCTCTAGAACTAAGTGTTAGATGAGTTGACATTCAGAGATCACGTAGACCTCACGACCTTCCTCTCCGGAAGTATCAACGCGGCCAGTGGCCTTTCGATCCGACCTCCACATTCGTCAACGATTATTCTCCGCCTGTCCCCGATCTCGAGCACGCCGTGATGCCCACTAGCGATTATTACGTCATCCGGCGTGTCTTTGGGAAGATTCATGACGTTTGCTCTCCCCTGAAGTGCCTCGATCCAAGCCTGGTCCACTCTCCTCTCACGCAGTGCTGTCATCTGAACATCAAACGGACATTCTCCTTCCTCCAACCCTGCGTGCACGGCGATCAGCTTTTTCCCATGTTCATCTACGTCCTCAACCTCAACCACAAATTCAAGCGACGCCAGTAATTTCTTGTGCTCCTCCGGCATCTTCCTCAGGAGATCTTCGCGGTCACCAGGAGCAGCGGAGTAGGAAGCGAACGTAGCGTGGCTGTCGAAAGCGTTGATACCGTCTTCGGAACCCTCCCTCGAGAAGGCGCCCCAACGCCGACCCTGCAAATGCATCCCAACGTGTGCTTGTTTCTCGGAGACATCTTGCCATAAAGGGTATTCCGCTCGGCGAGGTTTAAATTCTCCCTCTGCTACAGCACCACCCTTGATTGGTATAAGACCGAGGAACGTGGCGAAACCAAGATCGTGATTCCCAGCCAGATGCCTTGCAAGCATACCTGGGTGCTTGTCCTTTAGCGACGCCAAAAAGCTGAAGACCCCCGATGTGTCTGGACCCCGGTCGCACAGATCCCCGAGGAAAATGACCGTCGATGATTCGAATCTCTCGGGTCCGAGCTCCTGTTCCAGCTCACCCCACAACGACGTAAGCTTGGAAAGGTGCCCATGGACGTCGCCAACGAGGATCGTGGACCGACGAAGACCCATCGAAGGAGCCATGCTCGACGCGCGCCCGAGAACAATCCTCGCTTTTTGTCTCACGGGGAGGACACTACGACGAATAATATGGGATGCGCCACCCGTCGGCGAGCGCAGCATCGGGCGCAAGGAATACTGTCACCTCACGTCTGTGATGTCACCTCAAGTTTCAGGTTCCGTAAGTCTTGTCTGCTACGAAGGTATATTTCACGATGTTCAACAGACAAGCTCTCGTCACAAGGCACAGCGCGGGGTTGGCTTTGCTGTGAATTAGTGCCCTCCATTGGACGGGCCGAGTACATAGTTAGCGCCCAATAGCCCGCTCAGGGAGCCAGAACCCTGATGAAGAGGTGCTAGGAAGCGGACCTCAGATCGTTCGAAAGGTCGCGGAGATAAAACCGGGATGGAGGTCATAGCCGCGACTGCCCTTGCCGCGGTGCCCATCACCCACGGCGTTGCAGGACATCGCCTTCATAAGGATGCTACAAACTCATGGCGTTTCAGGAACATATTTTTCAGCGGTGGATACAGGTTCATGACCTTCCAAGGCTTCAGCTGGAGCTTCTTCGTCGTCGCCCTTGTTTTGGCGCTGGGTCGGATGTTTCTTCACATCGAGCAGATGTCTGCTGTGCGCACTCACGTCAACGAGCGTTCGTTGCTCGGGGGATCCATCTGCTCGGCTCTCATCAGCGAAGTTCTCATGGTTTCATCCCTGCTCACGTACCATCGCGGACATCACGCTAAGCCTGGGCAAGGTCACAGGCGGACCCCCTCCGCGATGTCACAAGTGCTGCAGACGAGCGGAACAGCAATCATCACCGTGTTGTGCTTCATCCTAGCCTTGGTCGGTTTCGGGCTTCTGATGGCGGCGCATCACTCCCAAGCGAAGTCTCCTGTCGCCCAGCTCATGTTTGTTGCGCTGGCGCTGTCTTGTTTCGCTATAGCCGTGCCGGTCACGCACGGGGTTGGAGGCCGACTTAAGTTTGCTCTGACTGAGACGTGGTCGTTTTGCAATCCGGGTCGAGGAGGAATGCGTTTCATGCTGCTGCAGGGGTTCGGCTGGGCTTCTTTCGCCTTTAGCGTCGCAGGATGTGCTGTGACGGCGGGTATGATGATTCGAAGCGGGTCGGCTGCTCTTTTTGGCCGAAATGGAGAGCGTATCAGCGACGATGACCTCAGAGTGATTGCTGTCGCGTCGGGAGTGGCGGGCGGCGCCGGTTTCGCGGCTCAGATTATATTGGCGTGTTCACTGCTGCATTTTCAACCGCAGGCATCCGCACCCGCGAGTGCTGCTGAGTCCGTTTCTGGTCCGGATGAATCGTCGGGAAATGACACGCCGTCCACTCGATCCTCTTGGCTAGGCTTCTTCGAGATGCTGCTTGTGTTGCATGTCATCCACGCCCCGCACCTCCTTCTGATTGCCATCATCGCCACCGTGCTCGTCGCAGCACCCAGCTTGGCTTGGAGTGCCACGACGTTTGCTATAATTGGCGTGGCCTACTCGCCAACATGTATAGGGGCTCCGGGAGCCACAGGACTTAGAACGTGGACGGGTTTTCAGCTGTGGGCGACGAGGGTCGTGGAGGATGCCGCTCGCCGATGGCACGGTGAATGTCGAGTGGTGCGAGACGGATCGTGGAGAAAAAGTAATCGTGAGGAGCGTCGGTACATTTTTGGGTACCATCCACACGGGATGTATCCCGCCGCAGCGTGCTGGTTCCACCTCACGCCGCAATTTGCCTCGTTGTTTCCGTCGGTTCCCCCTCCCGTGACCCTCGGCGCCTCTGTCATCTTCAGGGTACCCATTTTGAGGGATGTCGCAATGTGGGCTGGCGCACGAAACGTGTCGCGCGGCGTATTTTTGAAGAGCCTTCGCGAAGAGGGCGCCGTGGTTGTGTGTCCCGGTGGGCAGGCGGAGCTCGTGGAGCACGTCGGAGGGGATTTCGACGACGAGGTCACGCTGTGCACCAGACACAGGGGCTTCATCCGAATCGCGATTGAGGAAAACGCAGACCTGGTTCCCGTATTTGTGTTTGGAGAGTCCCAGGCGACGCGGAACCTCATCAAGTGGAAGGCTGCGCAGCGATGGACGTACAAACGCCTCGGTTTCCCAATGCCGTTCCTTCCTGGTGGCTTTAAGGGTTACCTGCCGTTTCCGGCGCCGTTACCGCTGAGCTTCGTGGTTGGTGAGCCCTTCAAAGTCCCAAAGCCGGG
>JGI20151J14362_10000616_pt1 | contig 25945 bp, 19 predicted proteins | sample COG_01_FD_14362 | JGI IMG/M metagenome (IMG submission 14362)
CAATCAAAGATATGGGCAAACTAATGGGAATACTCAAAGGTCAGCTTGATGGCCAGGCAGATATGGGGCAAGTGTCTCAACTTATTAAGTCTAAACTATCTTAATAATTAAATTAAACGCTTGTAATAACCTCCTCCATTACAACAAAAGTCGAGCTATTTTGGACGTGAGGAAGGGCAGAGATTTTTTCTCCTAGAACTTTTCTGTAGCTATCCATATTCTCAGTCCTTACCTTTAACAAATAATCAAAGTTTGAAGCAATCATATGGCATTGCTCTACCTCGGAGACTTCTTTAACAGCTTTATTGAAAGCGTTAAGAGCCATCGTTTTAGTATCATTGAGCTTTATTTGTACAAATGCAATATGATTATTATCTATTAAGTCGTGATTGATAATTGCCTGATATCCTTTGATATAGCCTGCTATCTCTAGCTTCTGTACTCGTTTTAAGCAAGGTGTTTTTGATAAACCAATATGGTTAGATAAATCAGTAATTGTCATTCGTCCATCACTTTGTAAAAGCTCAAGTATTTTATGATCGAAGCTGTCAATATTAGTCATAATTCCTATTATTTATAAAAATTTAGTTATTTATATAATTATATAATAGAAAATTGTAATAAAGAGCTTTTATTATATTAATTATCAGTCATTTTGACTATTACATATAAAATAAAATACCATTATTATGTATTTAAACTCAGTATGAAAAGCTATTCACATCTAGAATTTGAAGTTGACTACTCCCCACTAAGAAATAATATAAGAGAGTCAAGGGTCATGAGAGAGCTTGATGCACTGGAGTATCTCAAAGAATTTGATCAGACTAACTTAGATCAGCGAGCTATTTTTCAATCAAAAACGTCTGAAATTATAAAACAGCTCAGGAATTCAAGTCAGCCTGACTTGTTGTCATTATTCGTCTCTGAGTACAATTTAACAAGTGAAGAGGGTCTTTCACTAATGACGCTAGTTGAGGCTTTTTTGAGGGTCCCTGATAACAAAACTAGAGATAAATTGTTTATTGATAAAGTTGCAAGTAAGGGATGGTCTCAGCATATTGGGACTAGTAATTCTTCTATGGTCAATATAGCAACGATAGCACTAAATATTGCTGACAAAATGATAGCTCATGGAAGTAATAAAGAAATAAAGGGCAGGATTAAAAAGGCTATTGAGATTCTTTCAAGGCCGGGTATACGTTTTAGTGCGAACAACGTCATGCAGTTTTTTGCCAAACAGTTTGTTTTTGCAGAGACTATTGAGAGTGCTTTGAGAGGTCGAAAAGTAAAAAATAATCTCTATTCATTTGATATGCTTGGTGAAGCCGCCTGGACAATGAATGATGCNGATAAGTACTTTAGAGCATATAAAAGTGCATTGATTGCAATAGGAAAGGGCAACAAAAAAAAATCTGTTTCAGGCACCAATGGAATATCAGTTAAACTCTCTGCACTTCACCCAAAGTACGANTTTTTGCATCGAGAAAGAGTGATGTCAGAACTACTTCCTAGAGTCCTAGAGCTGGTTCAAATTGCACAGAGATACAACATAGGAATCAATATTGATGCAGAAGAAGCGGATCGCTTAGAGATATCACTAGACATCATCGCTCAAGTAATGAAGATTATTGCAAATTCTTCATGGGAGGGTTTTGGTGTTGTTGTGCAGGCATACCAAAAGCGTGCATCGTCTGTGATTGACTGGTTAAATCATAATTGTCAAAAACATAATATTAAAATTATGGTGAGACTTGTTAAAGGTGCCTACTGGGATAGCGAAATTAAGAATTCTCAAACGCTTGGAGATGTTGATTTTCCAGTGTTTACGAAGAAAATAAATACTGACTATTCCTTCTTGGTGTGCTCTCAAAAACTTCTCAGAATGAGAGAAAATATTTTCCCTCAATTTGCAAGTCATAATGCACACTCGCTTGTTAGTATCTGTGAGATGGCAGGAAATAGTATAGGCTATGAAGTTCAGAGACTGCATGGAATGGGTGAGTCATTGCATCAAGCTATTTCAAAAAAGTATGGAGTTGAATCGAGGGTTTATGCTCCAATTGGAAGCCACAAAGAGTTATTGGCCTATTTGATGAGACGTCTACTTGAAAACGGTGCAAACAGTTCTTTCATTAATCACTTGTTTGATGAAAATATAAGTCCTGAAAGCTTAGCTAGTGATGTTTTATCTCTTGTTGAGCAGGATTCTGAAAAGTCACACCCAAAGATTAAACTGCCAAAAGATATTTTTAATAATAGTCATCAAAATTCAAGCAGTGTGGTTCTCACTGAGCAGTTTGATGTTGATGAGCTTTATAAAAGACAAAGTATTTGGCTTCATAATCAATGGAATGCAAAATCAATCATTGGTGGGTGTCTTATTAAAGGCATACCAGACCAAGAGGTTAGAAGTCCTTCTGATAGAAATGATATTGTTGGGCATGTTCTTTATGCAAGCCAGAGTCAATTAGAAAGATCAATCGAATCTGCAAATCATGCTTTTGATGAAGGTTTGACTGATAGAAAAAAAATTCTTAAGAGCTTGGAGCGAGCTGCAGAACTATATGAAGAAAACCAATATGAGTTGATGAGTCTAGCTATGAGAGAGGCTGGAAAAACGTATCAAGATGCAACAGATGAAGTTCGTGAAGCCGTTGATTTTCTTCGATACTATGCAAATTTATCAAGAGGCGTAATGCCAGGCCAAAGAAAGGCGAAAGGTATTTTTGTTTGCATTAGTCCCTGGAATTTTCCGCTAGCAATTTTTACAGGACAAATAGCTGCAGCGCTTTCCGTAGGAAATGCTGTCATTGCAAAGCCTGCAGAAAGTACATCACTAATTGCTTACAGGGCTTCTGAACTTTTAATCGAAGCAGGAATTCCTGTTGGACTGTTTCAGCTATGTTTGGGTAAGGGTTCTCAGGTTGGTTCATATCTCACTGGCAATAAGCAAATTTCTGGTGTTGCGTTCACAGGCTCAACACAAGTAGCAAAGCAGATCAAGCAAAGCTTAATTGATTGTGGCAATATTGAAGCAAGACTCATTGCTGAAACTGGTGGCTTGAATGCTATGGTAGTAGACTCTACTGCACTTTGCGAACAAGTTACAAGGGATGTTATTGATGGCGCATTTAAAAGTGCTGGGCAGCGCTGCTCAGCACTTAGAATTCTTCTTCTTCAAGATGATTGCTATGAAGAAGCTATTTCTATGATTAAGGGCGCTATGAAAGAGATAGGTTTTGGAAATCCAAAACATCTTGATATAGAGTGTGGTCCTGTCATCAGTTCAGCTGCCCAAATTAAACTACAGAACTACATTGATAAAGCAAGACAAAAAAATCAGATTATTCAGGAGTTGGACTTTAAACCAGAAAGTGGTTTCTTCGTATCGCCGACATTAATCCGTCTTGACACGATTGATGATATTAATGAGGAGTTCTTTGGCCCTATTTTGCATGTCCTGTCTTATAAGAATAATGAACTTGAAAAAACTATAGATCAGTTAAATTCAAAAGGGTTTGGACTAACCTTTGGAATTCACTCAAGAATTGAAAATAGAGTCAATGATATTTCATTGAGAGTGAATGTAGGAAACATATATATTAATCGGAATCAGATTGGTGCTGTAGTTGGCTCTCAACCTTTTGGTGGTGAAGGTTTGTCTGGAACAGGCCCTAAAGCAGGAGGTCCAAACTCACTTCACGGTTACAGCCAAAACCTTCTTTGTAGTGAAATATCAAATCATAAAATAATATTTAGTAATGAGCCTATAGTTGTTCAAGAGCTTCTTATTCCAACTCTCAAGCTAAGTAGTGAATTGCTATTAAAAATGAAGATAGCGCTTCCAAATATAGAAGAGGAATTCTTTGAATTTTTATATCAAGAAGTTTTTAAATATACTAATGAGATTAAATTGCCAGGACCTACAGGAGAATCAAACCAGTTAAGTTATAAACCCAAAGGAACAGTTTTGTGTCTTGGCCCTGAGTCAGATGTATTATTAAAGCAGACACTCTTGTCACTTTTTTTAGGAAATAGTGTCATTACTCAAATTTCTAGTAAGGACTTCGATATCTTGATTGAACTTGGATTAAAAAAAGAAAATATACACAGACTCAATGACTCTCCAAGCATTAGTTTATTAGAGAGTAGCTCATACAACGCCGTATTCTATTTTGGCAATTCCACTTCACTCCAAGAACTTATACTGAGGTCACGAAGAGAACTAATACCAATAGTAAGTTCAATTTATGAGCCCTGGGAGCTTATCAAAGAGAAAGTAATAACGGAGGACACAACCGCATCAGGAGGCAATGCAAATCTTCTTGCGCTCTAAAGCGAGTTAATTTTAAATGCAGTCGGTGTGAGTTGAGTTTGTCCTGTAAACCATCTCACAAAAGAGGAAGGTTCTGAATAACCTAAATGATATGAGATAACCTTAATAGAAAGTCCACCCTTTATCATATGCTTTGATTTTTTTAATTTGAAGTCATTAAATACCTTACGAAAAGTTGTATTCTCTTTTAGCAATTGATTACGGAGTGAATTTTTACTTAATCCAAGATAGTTTGAAATTTCTTCAATATTGATTAAGTTGTAATGATCCTCATAGTTATTCATAACCCTCTCAATCTTATCTCTGAGACTTAAGTTTGAATTAACTTTATCAGCCTTTTGTTTCAGAATACTGGTCAGATAATTCACAAGATGAGGGTTGGAAAGGCTATTCTTTTTTATATAGTTTTTCTTGCTAATAAAAAGAGATGTTTCATCACAAGAGCAGTAGATAGGACAGTTAAACAGCGATTTTTCATTTATTCCTTGAGCTTGACTGCTTGTTTTTGTTTTAATCTGTTTAATTTGAAACCGTTTTGAGCGGATAAAAGATGCGACTATCGAAAGCCCTATGTTTTCATAAATAGATGGATGTTTAATTATTGGATCAGCAACTGATTGAATTTTTATTAATTTATCTTCATCAGTAATTAGAAAGTTTATGCCCTCAAGTTCAGTTCCAATGAAAGATTGAAGCAATGTTATGCCTTCCTTTAGATTTTTCGAGTAAATAAATGCTAGACCAAATGCCTCTCCATAGTTTGGTATCACTTGCGCCATCCGACCAAAATTGATTGATACTAATTCATCCTCAAAAACTGATTCTGCATCAATCACGAATTTTAGAAGTTTCTCGACAGGTATAGATACATTTTGATTATCTAATAAACTCTTTGCTATTCCAACCCTTTCGAAAATTACCTCTACCTCAAAAGGATAGATTTGATGTAATCTTTGTATGCATCTCCAAACGCCACTATAAGTATTCAAGATTTAAGTTAAATTACAATAAAATGTTAATATTTTATAATAATATGTTAATTTTAATTTGATATTTGTATTTATACTAAACGCTATCAAAATAAGTTTATAGAGCCAATAATGAAGTTAAACAAAGGCCTTTGATTACTTTTACGTTTTTAATCAGGATTAAGATTTATGTTAGAAAATATATTTGAATATTCTTTACTCTCTTTTCTTTTATCAATAGTATTGATTCTGTTGGTTCTCGTTAAGACAAATATAAAGATGTGGCAGTTGTGGCTATTAGCGGTTGGATTAACTTATCCAGGAGCCGTTATTGCTAATCACTTTGGAGCTCAATTTCTCTTGCTTATTCTACTTGCAGTTGGAGCCCTTTTGGTTCCAACAATTAGACAGCTACTTTTCACAAAGCCACTTTACAAGATAATGCGAAAATCTTTGCCTCCGATTGGTGTAACAGAAAGTATTGCCCTAGAGGCTGGAAGTGTATGGTGGGACGCTGAACTTTTTCAGGGCGATCCAAATTGGAAAGAGTTGACCGAATTACAGGCAACAGAATTAACCGAAGAGGAGCAAAGCTTTGTTGATAATGAAGTTGAGATATTATGTGCAATGGTTGACTCTCATGAAATTCAATCCTCTCATGATTTACCTAAGGAAGTATGGAAATATATCTTTGAAAAAGGATTTTTAGGCTTAATTATTCCAAAAGAGTTTAATGGAAAAGGTTTTTCTCATTTTGCTCATGCAATTATTGTAGGCAAGCTCTCTTCAGCATCTCAATTTTTAGGTATTGCAGTTATGGTTCCTAATTCTCTTGGTCCAGGAGAATTGCTTTTGAAATATGGCACCGATGAACAAAAGCAGCATTATCTTCCTCGACTTGCAGAGGGCAAAGAAATCCCATGCTTTGGACTCACCTCGACTGTTGCTGGATCAGATGCAGGGTCTTTAATAGATAACGGAATAGTTTGCTATGACAAGTTTGAAGGAAAAGAGGTCTTGGGCTTAAAGCTGAATTGGGAAAAGCGTTATATCACTCTAGCACCAATTGCAACAGTTATTGGTTTAGCTTTTAAAGCTTATGATCCAGATAATTTACTTCCAGAGGATCACCCTCTTCACAGACAAAATGATCTAGGAATAACCTGTGCATTGATACCTCGAAAAACTAAAGGCCTGAGTATTGGTACAAGACACAAGCCAATTGGTGAGCCATTTCAAAATGGTCCAATCTTCGGAAAGGATGTATTTATACCAATGGATTGGGTTATTGGAGGAGATAAAATGCTTGGACATGGTTGGAGGATGCTTATGGAATGCCTCAGTGTTGGAAGAGGAATTTCACTTCCAGTAACCGGTGCCTCAGCAACTCAAGCAATGCTCCTTACAACAAGTACATACTCTCAAACACGTGAGCAATTTGGAATACCCATTGCAAAAATGGAAGGAATTCAGGAAAAACTTTCAAATCTAGCTAGCAATGCATATAGAGCTACTGCCAATATAAATCTTTCTACATGGGCTCTTGATGCAGGACACAGGCCTTCAATTATTTCTGCAATAGTGAAATATAGGAATACACAGCTACTTCAAAGCTCATCAATCGACGCCATGGATGTACATGGAGGTAGAGCGGTAATGGAGGGTAAAAGAAATTATGTATCCAAAGTTTATTCTGGCGCGCCCGTTGCAATAACCGTAGAGGGGGCAAATATTCTAACAAGAAGTCTGATGATTTTTGGTCAAGGACTCATTAGATGTCATAAAACGATGCTGGATGAGTTAAGAGCACTTCATGATGAAAGCAAAGATTCAATTAGTAAGTTTGATAAGGCACTTGTGACTCATGTGGGTAGTTTTATTAACAATATTGCTAGAGCAATTTTATTTTCTTGGACGCGTGGACGTCTAGCTAAACCCTATGGAGACCACACGACCAAAGTTTATTATAGAAATCTTTCAGTTTTGTCAGCTAAGTTTGCTTGTTTGACTGATATTGCCTCACTCCTTCTTGGAGGAGCGCTTAAGAGAAAGGAAATGATATCTGGAAGATTTGCAGATTCGATTTCAGCAATGTATGAAATTAGTGCTTGTATAAAACTTTATGAAGAGAAGTTTCAGGATGATGAAAATGCAAAGAATCTTCTTAAGCTTTCAGTCTTAACTCTGATTAAAGAGGCAGATACATCGATGCTTCAAAATATTGAAAGCATGCCAATCAATAGAGTAGCGAAATGGCTTTTGAGATTTTTATTTTTTCCACTCTCTGTTACAACTTCAAAAATTGATGACAAGTTAATTATCAACACTTCAAAATCTGTTCTTGATATTGATTGGATTGAAAGTAACCTAGCCACTTGTATATGTTCAAATCTAAAAGATAAACCAGAACATCCATTCAATATACTTTTTCAAGGCTTTGAGGCTGGAAAGGAGTTAAAAGTATTGAGGGATAAAGCTAAAAAAGCTGGTTATAAATATCAGCCAAGTATTACTTTAGAGTTTTGGCTTCAGGGTCTAGTTGATAATAAAACTTTATCTAAAGAGGATAAAGAGAATTGGTTAAGGTTGAATGATTTAGTTCTTGAAGCATTGAAGGTTGATGATTTCGAGAGTCTTGATAAATAAGGATTTGGGGTAGGTATGAAAGAATATTTTGATAAAGCATTTACTAAAATTGCTGTACTTGGTTCAGGCACAATGGGAGGCCAAATAGCTGCCCATTTTACTAACTTAGGTTTTGATACCACAATGTTTGATACTAGCGAGGAAGCACTATCAAAATCGATAGCAATGATGAAAAAGTTAAAGCCCACTCCTTTTGCAAGTCCCTCTGTATCTGGATTAATTAAGACATCTACCTACGATGATTTAACTACTATTTCTGGCTGTGACTTCATCATAGAGTCGATTGTTGAGAATCTAGATATCAAAAAAAAGCTCTTCAAGCAAATATCTCCTCACATCAACGACAATGCTATTTTGGTAACGAATACATCTGGTTTGTCGATTCAAAAAATAGCTGAGTCAGCTCCAGATAGTTTAAGGAGTCGAATCTTTGGTGTTCATTTCTTTAATCCTCCTAGGTATTTGCCGCTCGTTGAGTTAATAAGAACGTCATATAGTGATGAAAGTTTATTAACGAAGGCTGAGGGTTTTATTACTTCAGCTCTAGGTAAAGAGGTTGTTTATGCAAAAGATAGTCCGGCTTTCGTAGCAAACAGGATTGGTGTATTTTCCTTTATGGCAGTTTTGAAACATGCTGAAAACTTTAACCTCTCAGCTGACACTGTAGATGCTCTCACTGGAAAGAGAATTGGAAGACCTGCAAGTGCTACGTTTAGAACTCTAGATGTTGTTGGCCTTGATGTCATGGCAAACGTAGTAAAAAATATTTATGAAAACGCAAAGGATGATCCTTGGATTGAATTATTTCAGCTTCCAGATTGGATTGAGGCTCTAATTGAGAAGGGCTCGTTAGGAAGTAAAACACGAAAGGGAATCTATGAAAAAGTTGGTAAAGACATTTTTGTCTTCGACCCTAAAAAAGGAGAATATAGGCTCTCTGATAAAACTATTAGCTCTAAAGTAAAGAAGATAATAAAAGATAGTAGAACCATAGAAAATGCTCTTCTGGAGCTCTCAAAATGTGATGATCCTCAAGCTCAGTTCTTGTGGTCAGTTCATCGTGATGTATTTCACTACACTGCCTATCATCTTGAGCATGTTGCTGAAACTGCAAGATGCGTTGATATAGCTTTAAAGTCTGGATTTGCCTGGCAAAAAGGAATCTTTGAACAAGTTCAGATAACTGGTTGGTCTGAGGTAAGAGAGTTACTTAATCAAGATATTAAGAATGGAAAAACTCTTTCAAATCAAGCATTGCCTTCATGGGTCATGGATCAGGCTTTTGTCTACTCTGAGGATGGCGCATTCAATCCAAATAATAACCAGTTTATTCCAAGGTCCTCTCACCAAGTTTATGAAAGGCAATTAAATAAGGCGCTACTTAGTGGAGAGAAGAAGAGCCAATTAGTTGTCTTGAAAGATGGTGAATCTATAAAATTGATTGATATCGGAAATGGTATTGCTAGCGTCTCTTTTAAGACAAAGATGAATGTATTGAGTTCAAGTGTTTTAACCGAGCTACCTGAATGCCTAGACTATCTGGAAAGCAATGGTTTTCATGCTCTGATTATCAAACAAGAGCAGGAGCATTTTTGTGCAGGTGCAAACCTTTATGAGGTTATCTCAGCAATTAAGCTTGGCCTGCTTGAGAAGGATCCAGGTTTGTCTTCCAAAGCAAAAAAGAAGGCTTTTGAGGTTATGCACCCTGAGCTTCCTAAACTTGGAAAACTTTACTCAATCAAAAAAACTGTCCGCATGCTCCAAGATTTATTAATGCGACTAAAGCATGGAAAAATTCTAACAATTGCAGCTGTTGATGGGCTTGCACTTGGAGGAGGCTGTGAACTTTTACTCCACTGCAATAGAGTGGTTGCCTCAATGAATTCCTTTATTGGACTTGTAGAGGTTGGCATTGGAGGAATCCCTGCTGGATGCGGTAGTAAGGAAATGGCGCTTAGGGCTTATTTAAACAAAGAGTCTGATGACATCTTTCCTCTGTTATCTAAGCATTTTGAGCAAATCGCAATGGCAAAGGTGTCAGCTAGTGCCCTAGAGGCAAAGGAAATGGGTTATCTCAAGAGTGAAGATGTCATCATCGCTAATCCAAGTGAGTTACTGTACGTTGCAAAACAGCAAGCTTTATCAATGCTTGAGTCAGGATTCAGATCTCCTCTTGATGACACATTTAAAGTGGTGGGTAAGGCTGGATATGCAAACATTATGGCTCAGGTTGCTAACCTATTTGAGGGCAACTTCATGTCCGAACACGACAAATATTGCATATCCTCATTAGCCAAAGTGATGACAGGCTCGCTGGTTGAGGAGAACACGGTAGTCAATTCAAAAATGCTACTAGACCTTGAAAGGAAATACTTTGTTGAACTTTTGGGCACAAAGAAAACTCAAGACAGAATTGAGTTTATGCTCAGAAATAGTAAACCCCTTCGTAATTAACTGGAGAATATGATGAGAAAAGCTTATATTATTGATGCAAAAAGAACTCCAGTTGGAAAAGCCAGAGGTTTGCTGTCTAAGACTAGGGCAGATGACCTATTGGTTCATGCAATTCAAAGTGTGCTCAAGGCATCGGATTCAAATGAAAAAATAAATAGTAGTATTGATGATATTATTGTTGGCTGTGCAATGCCAGAAGGGCCTCAAGGCTTAAATATTGCACGAATCGCAACTTTGCTTGCTGGCCTGCCTGATTCGACTCCCGCATACACTCTCAACAGATTCTGCTCTTCAGGACTTCAATCAGTCTCTAATGCTGCCGACCTCATTAAGTCTGGCTCATCTGACCTAGTCATTGCTGCTGGTGTCGAAAGCATGAGTAGTGTCCCGATGACTGGCTTTAAGCCATCAATGAATCCTAAAATTTTGTCAGATGAGAATATTTCGATTGCTTATGGTATGGGCCTAACAGCAGAGAAAGTAGTTCAGAAATATAATATTTCTAGAGAGGCGCAAGATCAATTCGCTTATGAGAGTCACCAAAAAGCAATAAAAGCAAACAATAGCGGTTTATTTGAAAATGAAATTGTTCCGATTTCAACTGTCGAGGATAGCTACTCAGTTGAATCAAATGAATATTTAAAAAACACTAATCTTGTTGCTAAAGATGAAGGCCCAAGAGAAGATACTAGCCTTGAAGTTTTGGCAAAACTGAGAACCGTATTTGCTCAAGATGGGTCAGTCACTGCGGGAAACAGCTCCCAAATGTCAGATGCAGCGGCAGCTGTTCTTGTTGCTAGTGAAGAGGCAGTTGAGAAATATAATCTAACACCTAAGGCCGAGTTTTTGGGATTTTCTGTAGCAGGAGTTCCTGCTGAAATAATGGGAATTGGTCCAGTAAAGGCAGTGCCTAAAGTGCTTGATTCGTTGGATCTTTCTCTTGATGATATTAGTTGGATTGAGTTGAATGAGGCATTTGCAGCCCAATCTTTAGCAGTTATTCAGGAGTTGAAACTTGACCCAGAAAAGGTAAATCCCCTAGGAGGAGCTATAGCTCTTGGTCACCCCCTGGGCGCTACAGGGGCAATTAGAGTTGCTACACTTGTTTCTGCAATGCAAAGAGAAAAGTTTGATTACGGAATGGTGACCATGTGTATTGGAACAGGTATGGGTGCAGCGGGAATAATTAAGAGATGCTAAATCATTTATGACAAATAAAAACTTTATCGAAAACCTTAAACTCCCAATTATTCAGTCACCTATGTTTATTGTCTCGAATGCGAGACTTGTCATAGCATCCTCTAAGGCAGGAATTATTGGATCCTTTCCGACAGCCAACTGTCGAACTCTAGAAGCCTTAGATCAAGAATTTAGTCAAATAACAGAGTCCTTGGGTTCTGGGGATGATGCAATGCCTTGGGCTGTAAATATAATTGTAAGCAAGATGTATGCTAGAAGCAATGATGATATAGAGCTCATTCTTAAACATAAACCCCCTATTGTTATTACCTCACTTGGAAACCCTAAAGATGTCGTTAAAAAGGTCCATGAGTATGGCGGTTTAGTCTATTCGGATGTAATTAATTTGTACCATTCAAAAAAAGCAATTAGTGCTGGGGTAGACGGACTGATTTTAGTCTGCAATGGTGCTGGTGGACATACCGGTGACCTCTCTCCGTTTGCTTTTGTAGCTGAAGTGAGAAGCATATTTGATGGAACAATTATAGTGGGCGGAAGCATAAGTTCTGGTGATTCAGTTCTAGCAATTCAAGCCTTGGGTGCTGATATGGCTTATATGGGTACTCGATTTATTGCAACCGAAGAGAGTGACGCGACTGAAGAATATAAGCAAATGATCTTAAATGCATCAGCTAGTGATATTATTAAGTCTAACAAGATTACAGGAGTTAATGGAAATTGGTTAGAGCAATCCCTAAATAATGCTGGTATCAATCCAAATTCAGGTGGAATTCAATCAACTATCTCTGATTTTAAGAAAATGATTATGCCACTCATAAAACAAAAACTTAAGGTAGATTTTGATGTTAGCAAAGCCTCAGCAAAGAGATGGAGGGATATTTTTTCAGCTGGACAAGGAGTCGGCTCTATCGCCAATGTGCCAAGTGTTGAGGATTTGGTGTTAGAATTAGAGCAACAATATCTTGAATCAAAAAATCGAATTTCATAAGGATCAAAACATGTTATCTAAGCCAGCCAGGAGAGACCTACAACATAATAGAACGATTGAAGGCAAAGGCTATAAAAGAGAAGATGGAATGTGGGATATTGAAGTTTTTCTTATTGATAGCAAAACCTACTCTTTTAACAATATGCATCGAGGATATATCAGTGCAGGAGAGCCTCTTCATGATATGGCACTCAGATTAACTCTGGATGACAAAAGACAAATTATCGATATAGAGGCATCAATAAATGCCTCTCCATACAATATTTGCCCGCAAGCAGTTAAAAACTGCCAAAAACTAAAGGGCGAGCATGTCGTTGCTGGTTTTAATAGAAAAGTTATAAAGGCTTTAGGAGGAGAAAAGGGATGCAGACACATTACTGATCTCTTGGCATACGCTGGAACTATTGCTTATCAAACACTTTGGAAAGAAAAAACAGGGGGCGAGTCAGAAACCATAACTCTTGAAGAGGCTAAATCAATAGAAAAGAAATTTGCCAACTCATGTTTTGCTTTCAAAAAGGATGGAGAGGTTTATAATGAATACAAGGAAATATTAATAGGCAAAGTAAAAAATAACTAACAAACTGAGGGAATCTAATGACAGTCAACATACCAAATAAACTTGAAGAGACAGATTTTTTTAAAGAGCATGGAAACTTAGTAGAGTTTTTTGATAACTGTTGTAATGAGCATCAAGAGAAAATAGCTTTTGAAAGCTTTGGAGTTGAGATGTCTTACAATGATCTATCAGCTCAGGTTGACTCTTTTGCCACTTGGCTGAGTAGCAACTTCCAGGTTGGTGATAGGGTTGCAGTCATGATGCCTAACATGCTGGTTTACCCTGTAATCGTCTATGGCGCATTGAAAGCAGGTATTGTAGTAGTCAACATTAATCCTCTTTACACACAAAGAGAGCTTGAACATGTTCTCAGGGATAGTGAAGCTAAATTGTTGCTGGTTTGGGAAGGTGTTGCTAATGTCGCTGCAAAATCAGATCTTGCAAATGTAGAAAAAGTCCTAGTAACAACTGTTGGTGATCTTCTAGGTTTCAAGGGAAAGATTATTAATTTGGTTACTAGGAAAGTTAAGAAGTTAGTCCCTAAGTACCAAATTGATGGTGCAAAAATGTTTCTTGAGGTTTTGAAAGAGAATGAAGGCTCAAAGGCTGATTCGTTGGATATACCAATTGAGAGCACTGCATTCCTTCAATACACTGGAGGAACTACAGGAGTTTCTAAAGGCGCTACTCTGACCCATCGAAATATTCTGGCTAACATTATCCAAGCCTTCTTTACAATTGATCCTAAAATGTATGATGACTCAAGAAAAGAGCAAAGAATCGCTATCTGCCCTCTCCCTTTGTATCACATTTTTGCTCTAACCGTCCATAATTTCATGCTGTTCCATATTGGTGGAAGGAGTGTACTGATTACTAATCCTAGGGACTTAAAAACTTTTGTTTCAATAATGAAAAAACATAAGTTTCATATGATTTCAGGTGTGAATACGCTTTATGAGGCACTATTGAATTATGATGGTTTTAAGGAACTAGATTTTAGCAATCTGCTTATGTCTTTGAGTGGCGGTATGGCAGCACTTGATACAACTGCAAAAAGATGGGTAGAGTTAACTAAATCAGTAATCTGGCAGGCATATGGGCTTACTGAAACATCTCCTCTGGTTAGTGTAAACGACTATAAACAGACTGAATTTACAGGTTCTGTTGGTCTACCTGCAGCCTATACAGAAATTGAGATTAGAGATGAAAATGGAAATGTACTTAAAGAAACGAATGCCGTTGGAGAGCTTTGCGTTAGAGGTCCACAGGTTATGAGTGGATATTGGAAGTCTGAAGTGTCAGGTCTTGATGAGAATAATTGGTTTATGACCGGCGACATTGCTCGAATTGATGAAACTGGTAATATTTTTATAGTTGATAGAAAAAAGGACATGATTATTGTCTCAGGCTTTAACGTCTTTCCAAATGAAGTTGAAGCAGTTGTTAATGAGCACCCTGCTGTTCTTGAATGTGGCTGCGTTGGAATAGAGGGCGAGGGGTCGCAAGAGCTCGTAAAAGTATTTATTGTTCTTCATGATGGACAAACTGCAACTGAGGATGAAATTATCAGTTTTTGCAGGGAAAAGCTAACCGCTTATAAAGTTCCAAAGCACATAGAATTTATCAAGGAGATTCCAAAAACTAATGTTGGTAAAGTTTTAAGAAGAGAACTTAAAGAAAATTAATATACCCACTTTTCAAACTATATTTTTATATCGGGCATAAAATCAATGAGAGCCAGAATGATGTAAATTTCTAAATAGTCCCAAGGGTTATAATATTACTTTAATTATAATTTTGGTTTTTGGTGTGGCTAAGCTTTACTTTTATTATTCTGCGATGAATGCAGGTAAATCAACCTCTCTTCTTCAATCAGCATATAACTATAAAGAGAGAGGAATGACTCCATTTATACTCTCAGCTGCAATTGATAATCGATACAGTGTTGGAAAAGTTACTTCTAGAATTGGTCTTGAAGCAGAGGCCCATCTTTTTCATAAAGATGATGACTTATTCAAAATATTAATAGATCAAAATCATAAAAATTCAATAGACTGCGTATTGATTGATGAAAGTCAATTTTTAAGTAGAGAACAGGTTAAACAACTTGCACAATCTGTTGATCAATTAAATATTCCGGTGCTTTGTTATGGAATTAGAACTGACTTTAGAGGTGAACTATTCCCAGGAAGTCAGCATCTTCTCGCATGGGCAGATAATCTGATTGAGCTGAAAACTATTTGTCATTGTGGAAGTAAGGCAACTATGGTTGTTCGAATTGACGAGCATGGAAATGTTATTGAGGATGGTGACCAGGTGGTTATTGGAGGTAATGATCGCTATCAATCAATGTGCAGAAAGCATTTCGCTGAACATATTTGGAAGATTTGAGTATTCCGAATAAATAATGAACGAATCAATAATCCTTTTTATTCTTCTTGGTGCTTTTTCAGGATTTGTAGCTGGTCTATTGGGCGTTGGGGGCGGACTGATAATTGTCCCAGTATTGCTATACCTATTGGCGCCATCCATAGATCAATCAATTTTAATGCATACTTCGATAGGAACAGCATTAGCGGCAATAGTATTTACCTCTATCTCAAGTTTGTATGCACATCATCGTCATGGGGCGATACTTTGGAGAAATTTTCTAAAACTAACACCAACCATTTTATTAGGTTCTTATAGTGGTGCTATTCTTGCTAAATATTTAAGCTTTGATTTTTTGCGTGTTTTCTTTGCTTTATTTGAAATAACTGTTGCATTGATTATGTGGTTTGGTGTTAGCGCTTCAACCCATGCAGATAACTTGTCTAGGTGGGTTTGGTCAGTTACAGGTTATGTGATTGGACTAGTTTCAGCGATGGTTGGTATTGGTGGTGGGACAATGACAACGCCATTTTTAGTTTATAACAATGTGAAAATTAAAAATGCCATAGCCACATCAGCAGCAGTGGGCATGCCAATTGCAATTGCTGGAAGTATTGGTTTTATGATAGCAGGATCCTCACAGGCTCTTCCAACAGGAGGGATTGGCTTTGTAAACTTTCAAGCTTTATTTGCAATAGTTGCTGCGAGTATTTTTTTTGCTCCGCTTGGTGCAAAAGTTACTCATATAATGGATAGCAAAAAACTTAAAAAAGGTTTTTCAGTTTTTCTTGGTTTCTTAGCCGCTATGGTGCTTTTATTTTAGAAAAATCTGAAACTAAGACTCGTCACCAGAAAAGTTGAGTGCAACTGAGTTTATGCAGTAGCGCTTGCCCGTTGGCTGAGGTCCATCAGGGAAGACATGGCCTAGATGCGCATCACAAGATGAGCATCTTACTTCTATCCTCATATAACCTAAGGAATCATCTTCCAGCTGTCTAATACACCCACTATTTGCAAGATCATAGAAGCTGGGCCAGCCACTCCCAGAGTCATATTTTGTAGAAGATTCAAATAATAGAGCATCACAACAGATGCAATGGTAGTTTCCTGTTTCAGTATGGTTATAATATTCGCCAGTGAAAGGCGGTTCTGTTCCGCATTCCTGTGTAATACGGTATGCTTCGGGTGATAAATTCTTCTTGTTATTCATTCGTGTATTATAAGAGAAATTTAAGACCAACATCAATATCTAGAGTTTAAATATGCAAGAATATTTAGTTGGTGGTGCAATCCGAGATAAGATTTTAGGTGTCGCCACCGATACTACTGAAAAAGACTATGTCGTTGTAGATTCATCTCCTGAAGAAATGCAGTCTTTAGGTTTTCGTCAGGTTGGAAAGGAGTTTCCCGTTTTTCTTCATCCTCACTCTAAAGAAGAGTATGCACTTGCTCGATTGGAGAGAAAAGTTGGTAAGGGATACAAGGGGTTTGAATTTGATACATCGAAATCAGTTACATTAGAGCAGGATCTTTCGAGGAGAGATTTAACAATTAACGCAATTGCACAAAATAAGGATGGCTCTGGTGACTACATTGATCCTTTTGGAGGTTTAGAGGATATCAAAGAAAAAAAACTAAGGCATGTATCAGAAGCATTCGCTGAAGACCCAGTTAGAATCCTCAGAACAGCAAGGTTTGCATCCCGTTTTAATCATCTTGGATTTACTATAGATTCTAGGACGCTTGATTTAATGAAAATGATGGTAAGTTCTGGTGAGGTTGACGCGTTAACTCCAGAGAGAGTCTTTAAAGAAATTACTCTATCAATGAATTCAGAATCACCATCTACTTTTTTTGAAGTTTTGGTTGAAACTGGTGCCTATCAAAGATTATTTCCTATGCTTGAAATGTCTCCAGATGAAAACTTTAAGTATTTAGATCAGCAAAACCTAACTACCGAAGTAACCTTTGCTTTGTGGCTATATAATCAAACATCAAGCAATATTGGACTACTTTGCGAACATCTTAAATGTCCCAAAGATATGCAACATATTGCTGAACTAGTTTCAATCTGGCATGATTTTGCTTCAGATTTTTTAGCTTATGAGTCCGAAGAGATTCTAAACTTCTACCTTAAAACTGATGGATTAAGAAGACAAAAGAGATTTGATTTAATCTTGGATTCTTTTGAAAATTTAAATATAGATATCTCCATGATAGATCAATTAAAAATCCAGCTAAACTCAATCAAGATATCAGATTTAAAGAATATTAATATTGCTCAAGAGTTAACTGAAGAGCGTTTATCAGTCATTAGCAGATTTATCAATTCTGCAAAGTAAATCGTAATCACAGAAGTCGCAAGCATGCAAAGAAGGTAAAACTTTAGCATTGCCATTTTGAAACTGTTGGCTAGCTTTGACTAGTTCTTCTTTCCAATCAGAGACTTGCTTTTTCCATTCAGGCATTCTATTGATTGATTGACTACTCATTGGAAGATCATGTTTATTTTTTGTAATCGCTTTAAATTGACAGTTCTGAAGCTTTGAATAGTTCTTCTTTCCAATCAGAGACTTGCTTTTTCCATTCAGGCATTCTATTGATGGATTGACTACTCATTGGTAGATCATGTTTATTTTTTGTAATCGCTTTAAATTGACAGTTCTGAGGGTTGATTGTTGCAAATGCTACTCCACTGACCTCATTTGTAATTGCATAAATTGGAAGTTGGGCTTGCTCTAAGGGCTGATTAATCAGCTTGCTTAGCCCTATGTTCTTTCCAGTCTTGTAATCAATAATAAGTTTTGAGCCATCTTTTAATCTGTCCATTCGATCAATACGTGTAGAGAATTTTAAGCCATCAATCTCAACTTTAGTTTCAGACTCAGTTTTAATAACTTCAAAAAATTCTCTATCTTTTTCAAGATCTATGTATTTTTTAATTACCCTTTTTACTCTTTCCTTTTCGTTGTTCTTAAAATTTGATTCAGGTATTTCTCTGAGAGCAGTTTCTGAGTGGGCATCTATTAACTCATCGATTGTATTGTCTGATAACTGCTTTAAATCTGAGCTTGATTGAACTTCATTAAAAAATCTCTCTAATATATTATGAATGATGTTCCCTTGCTCAAGCTTACTAAGGCCTATCGATGGATCATTACTTTCTGGAAAATTGAGTCGATTAGCAAATCCTTTAAATTGGCAGCCCATTTGATCTTGAAGTGATTTAACACCTTTCTTAATTTCTAAATTTTTAATTTTTGGTGCATTAAAATCTTCAATCAGCTCCATCTCTCTAGGTATTAAACGAAGATCTTGAATCTGGGTTGAATCCTTAAATAAAAGATAGGGTGTGGGTAGCTGCTCTCGACTATCTGAAGTAGTTGAATAGCTAAAAATCAGATTTTTACTTAAATTTTTTAAATTTTTAAGCGTGGATTTACTTTCTTTAGTGATGAGTTCAAAGCTCGTACCTGGTAAAGAATTTTCTATTGAAGTTTTGGGTGGGATAAATAAGGGCATTTTGATTTTTCCCGGAAGAAAGCTGCTTGTCATGCTAGAGACCCATGCAAAATCAAAAAATAATCCCTCCGCCTCTAGAGAGCCCAAAATATGTATATTGGCAGGGCCACTTTGTGGCTGAAAAATTACAGCATTTAGATGTGCTATCAAAATCTTAAGAGTATCTGAAAAAGTATTTAGATTATGAAAATTTGATAATTTATTTAGTACTAAGCTCTCTACTTGATATTTTTCATACACTTGATATTCACTGCTTGATAAATTTCTATCTGAAGTAAAACCCCAAATAAGCATAAATGAGTTCATTAAATCTAAAGATTGCTCAAGTGTTATTTTTTTTGAAAACTTAACCCTATTGAGCTTCAAAAAAATCTCTTTAAGTAGAGGGCAATCTTTACAAAAGCTAATAATTTCATTATTTATAATTTTAGTTTTAGATAACTGTAGGATTTTATTATTTATCAAGGCGCGATTGTTTTGTTCGCTTATGGCTCCACTAATATAGGGAGATGTTGTAACCTTTTTTAATATTTCAGTTTCGACATTACCATTTACATATTGATCTGATAACCTCAGAATTGAGATAAGATGCTTTATTAATGGGTATTCACTCAGAGAAATTCCTAAAGAAATATTATATGGTTTTTTATGAACCTCGAGAAGGCTTGACGCAAACTCAAGGTCAAAAGTAGACTTCACTTTATGCTGCAATTCATTTAAGTTAGGCACCACAATGCCAATTTGTTTTTCCGGATAATTGCCACTAGTTTTTTTAGCCCATTTAACAATGGCCCTTAGTTCAGACTCTTGATCCATAAAAGCAAAATTGTCTGAGTTGCTTTCCAGCTGCTTTGAAAATAATGGCTTGCAATTTAAAGTCTCAAAAAGCTTGTTTTGCTCGGGTGTCGGTTCATTAAACCCAAAACTGTAGTAATTAACCTTTCCACTATTAATTTGTCCGAGATGATCTATGATTAATTTAAAAATATCTGTCTGATCGATGCAATTATTTTGAACTTTAAATTTTTCATATTCTCTTATTAGTCGAACAAAGAGTTTTGAAGGAATTGAAAGTAAGTCTGAGATCTTATTAATCTCAATTCCATAGGTTTTACATAGCTTATAACATTTGATAAGCTCCTCAATAAAAGTCTCAGGATTTTTGACCGATACTTCCTCACTGAGATTCATTAATAAAATTCGAAATTCAAGCTGATTTAACAGGCGTTTTTCTTGATTTATTTGTCTACTCTTCCAACACTTGTCAAGAAAAGATTGATATGAATAAACTTTTGATATTCTTAAACCATGATTTGAATCGGCGAGGGATTTTTTGAGGGCGAGAGCTTGACGATTATTCGCAACAATGATTGTATCAGCTGGTTTTATTAAAGTAAGGTCTACATTAACTCTCATCACTCATTTCAAATACTTGGTTAAGATAATGACTCAGTTCTGAAACTCCTACTTTTTTTAAAGAAGAAAAAAGTTGAACACTGACAGAAGGTAAATCTTTTACTACTTTTAATGCTGAAAGTTTAGCTGCACTAGCGGCTCCCCTCTTTAATTTATCAGATTTAGTTAGCAAAATATGAATAGGGACTTTACTATTCACACACCAGTCAAGCATCATTTGATCAAAAGGCTTAAAAGGATGACGGCAATCCATAACAAGTATTGCAGCTTTAATACATTGTCGATTGTCAAAGTATTCACTCATATTTTGATGCCAATCCTGTTTGACTGAATCGGGTACTTTTGCATATCCATAGCCAGGAAGATCTACAAGTCTTCTATCATCACCCAAATCAAAAAAAACCAGGTGTTGTGTCCTTCCTGGAGTTCTACTAACTTTAGCTAATTTTTTTTGTTCAGTGAGTGTGTTAATAGCGCTTGATTTACCGGCATTTGAACGACCGGCAAATATAACCTCATAGCCGCTATCAATTGGGCATCCTTTTAAAGATGGGCAAGATAAAAGAAATTTAGCTTGACGGTAGAAATTATGCATAATTCAAGAGATGAGGGCCTTTCATTCCATTATATAATCATAATTAATTCAGTTCTCATAACATTCTATTTCTGCATTTACAATTTGATTGAATATGGACAATGAAATATATCTAACAAGAGAGTATCAATATTATTCAGAGAGTGATAAATTAGAAAAGCCTCTTAAACTTTATAGTGCCAAAGTGCATAAAGATTGGATTGACTACAATGGACATATGAGTGAGTCGTTTTATCTCTATGCATTTGGCGATGCTTCAGATGCATTGTTTCAATATATAGGTATAGATAATGATTACAGACTTGCGGGGCAATCTTTTTATACTGTAGAAACACATATCAATTACTATTTAGAGGCGTCAGAAAATGAGCCACTAGAGTTTACTACTCAAATATTAGGCCTTGACCCAAAGAGGTTACATATTTTTCATCAAATGTTTCATGGGGAAAGTGGAGAATTATTAGCGACAACTGAACAAATGCTCATTCATGTTGATATGAAAAAAGCAAAAGCATGTGAGATAGATCAATCTGTCTCTAGAATATTACAAAAAATTTGGAATGAACATGAGAAATTGCCTTCACCTAAGCAAAAAGGCCGTGTCATGCAGATCAAACTAGGTTAATTCAATTTAGAGGAAGATAAAATGAATTTTGGACTCACAAGTGAACAAGAAATGATTATTGAATCTGTCAAAAGTTTTGTAGAAAAAGAGCTTTACCCTTTTGAGGATGAGGTTGAAAAGAATAATAAAATAGAAGATTCAGTTGTAGAGCAAATAAAACAAAAAGCTATAGAAAGTGGTCTTTATGCATGCAATATGCCTGAAATACATGGAGGTGGTGGACTTGATTCACTTACATTATGTCTTCTAGAAAAAGAATTGGGAAAAGCAAACTTTGGACTTCAGTATATTGTAGCTAGACCAAGCAATATTTTATTAGCTTGTAAAGGCCAGCAGGTTGATGAGTATCTGCTCCCAACAATTCGTGGTGAAAAGGTTGACTGTCTTGCGATGACTGAACCAAATGCTGGCTCTGATGTTCGATCAATGAAGTGCAAAGCTGAGAGAGATGGCGAGTATTTTGTAATTAATGGTTCCAAGCATTTCATCAGTCACGCTGATATGGCTGACTATGTCATATTATTTGCAGCTTCTGGAGTTGAGCAAACTTCTCGAGGTGAGAAAAAAAAGATAACAAGCTTTCTAGTGGATATGGGAACCCCTGGCTTCTCAGTTGAGCCTGGATATAACAGTGTTTCTCACAGAGGCTATCATAACTTTATTCTTAATTTTGATAATTGCCGCGTACATGAATCAAAAGTCTTAGGTGAGGTTGATCATGGATTTGATGTGGCTAACGAATGGTTAGGAGCGACTCGATTGTCTGTTGCTGCGATGTGTCTAGGTAGAGCTGAAAGGGCTTTGCAAATTGCAACAGAGTGGGCTGCAACTCGTGAGCAATTTGGTCAAACGATAGGTAAATTTCAAGGTGTTTCATTTAAACTTGCTGATATGTCGATGGAGCTTAATGCTGCAGAATTACTCACTCTTAAAGCAGCATGGAAGGATTCCCAAGGTCAGATGTCCAATAGTGATGCTGCAATGGCAAAGCTGAAGGCAACTGAAGTTCTTGCAATGATTTCTGATGAGGCCATTCAAATCTTAGGTGGCATGGGGCTAATGGATGAGCTTCCTCTTGAGAGAATTTGGAGAGATCATCGTGTAGAAAGAATATGGGATGGAACTAGTGAGATTCAAAGGCATATTATTTCCAGATCATTGCTTAGACCATTTGAGTAAATATAAAATGAATAAAAGCAATTTGCATCGATTAATCTCCCCAAAGTCTATCGCTGTTGTTGGTAATCGAGGTGCAAATTTTGCGATTAGAGAGTCGCTCAAATTAGGATATAGTCATCAAATATGGGCAGTTCATCCTACCCTTGAATCTCTTGAGGGCATCAAATGTTTTAGAGATGTCAAAGATTTGCCAGAACCCCCTGATGCAACATTTATCGCAGTCAACGCAGAGACTGCCATCGAAATTGTATCCGATCTTGAGTCCATGGGAAGCGGCGGTGCGGTGTTGTATGCTTCTGGGTTTGGTGAGGTTGGAGATAAAGGTCTTATACGAAATCAGCAATTAGTCGAAGCTGCCAATGGAATGCCACTTATAGGCCCAAATTGTTACGGATTTATCAATAGTCTGGACGGGGTTGCTTTGTGGCCAGATGTTCACGGGTGTGACCCAGTATCCGAAGGGGTAGCAATCATAACTCAAAGCGGCAATATAGGACTAAACATGACTATGCAGTCTTCTGGCCTTTCAATCGCTTATATGTTTACTCTTGGTAATCAATCAAATACAAATATTGCGGACATTATCCATGCGATGTTGGATGATTCAAGAGTCAATGCGATTGGTCTCCACATCGAAGGTATTTCTGACATCGAGTCATTTGATATTGCTGCTCAAAGAGCGCTTAAAATGAAGGTTCCAATCATTACTATTAAGTCAGGAAAAACAAATGCATCTGCTAAGATTGCNCTGAGCCACACTAGCTCATTAACGGGTTCAGATAAATTATATAGTGCTTTTTTTGATCGTCTGGGTATAGCCAGAGTTGAGACAGTTCCAGAGTTTCTAGAAACACTTAAACTGATCAGCCTATTGGGCGTAATGAAGCATAGCGGTGTTGCTTCAATGAGCTGCTCAGGCGGAGAAGCAGGTATGATGGCTGATTTAATTGATGGATTAGAAATTAATTTTCCATCACTCACCTCATCACACAAGGCCAAAGTTCAGCGAACGCTAAACGACTATGTCGAGGTCGACAATCCTCTAGATTATCATACATTTATTTGGGGAGATAGAAAAAGAACTTCAGAGTGCTTTAGGGCAATGATTAGTGATCAATTTGCAGCCACAATGTTGCTGTTGGATTGGCCTAAAACTGACCAATCAGAGCAGAAGGACTGGGACTCGACTTTATTGGCACTTTCAGATGCCCTCTCTGGGACAGGGGAAAAGGCAATAGTACTGGCATCTATGGCAGATTGTATGCCAAAAAGAATTATTGAGAAGTGTTTGAGTTTTGGAATTGCGCCTATGGTTGGCTTGGATGTGTGTTTGAAAGCCCTCAATCACTCATATAAAATTGGGCGCGCATTTTCACGCAACACAAGTCCAGAGTTAAAAATTTTGAGCATTAACTCAGAAAGAAAAACCAAAACACAATTAACAGAATATGAAGGCAAGCTACTTTTAAATAAGTATGGCNTCTCTATTCCAAAGGGATTTCTGGTTAATAATTTTAATGAAGCTACAAAAGCTTCTGAAGATATTGGCTTCCCAGTGACTCTTAAAGTGTCGGGGGCAGAATTAGCTCATAAGAGTGAATTGAATGGAGTTAGGCTGAATATTAAAAATACTAAAATGCTTAAAGAGGCATGTGCAGATTTATTCATTATCAGTTCAGAGCTTCTTATTGAAAAAATGATAGAAAAATCAGTTTGTGAGCTCATTATAGGTATGGACTATGACCCTACTTTTGGCAAACACATCGTAATTGGAAGTGGCGGAATATTTGTTGAGCTTCTAGAAGACAGTTCAGTGTTAATTTTGCCTGCTACTAGAGCAGATATACATCAAGCTTTATCAAAATTAAAGGTTTACAAGCTACTCGAGGGCTTCAGAGGCAAACCAAAAGGGGACATCAAAGCAGTGATAGATTCAGTTGTTTCGGTCATTGAATTAATTAGTCAAAATGAAGTTGAGGAGTTGGATATCAATCCACTTTTAGTATTAAAAGAGACCAATGGAGTTGCTGCTGCTGATACACTTATTAGACTTAACTCAAATTAATTTATTGGGGTGATTATGAAAGATGCTGTTAATTATGAGGTTCATGGAGAAGTAATTTTAATTACCTTGAATCGTCCAAAAGCCAATGCAATTGATGCAAAAACAAGTCATGAGCTTGGAGATGCATTTATAAAATTTAGAGATGACAATAATCTTAGGGTAGCAATCATTACTGGAGCTGGAGATCGTTTCTTTTGTGGGGGCTGGGACTTAAAGGCAGCATCTGATGGGGAAGCAGTTGATGCTGACTTTGGTCCTGGTGGTTTTGCAGGCCTAACAGAGTTATGGGATCTCAATAAACCTGTCATTGCTGCTGTGAATGGATTAGCAGTAGGTGGTGGGTTTGAGCTGGCACTTGCTGCAGACCTCATCATTGCTTCAAGTAATGCAGAATTTTTTGTTCCTGAAGCTACTTTAGGAATTATTCCAGATAGCGGTGGGGTATTGAGGCTTCCTCGTCGACTGCCTAAATCAGTTGCTATGGATATGCTTATGACAGGTCGAAGGATGGGTGTTGAGGAGGCAAAGCATTATGGCCTTGTTAATAGAATTTGTCCCCAAGATGATTTAATTAATCAGTCGCTTGAGTGGGCTCTTCAGATTTCAAAGTCAGCCCCACTTTCTATAGCAGCCATAAAGTCTGTCATAAGATCAACTGAAATGATGGATTTAGAGGAGGCCTATGAATTGATGCGATCCGGAGAAATTGAAGCGTATCAGAAAATGCTTCATTCTGAGGATGCAAAGGAAGGGCCAATTGCTTTTTCAGAAAAAAGACCCCCCAAATGGAAAGGCAAATAACTTTCATCAACTGGATTGTATTAAATTAGAAATGGGTATAATCAATTTTGGGACTCATTAATGCTTAAAACTATGACAAAAGTTTTTAATACGTTTATTGTGTTTGTTTTAGCTTCTTTCTCTATTAGTACTTTGGCTAATAGTGAGGGTGAGGCAATGTATGGGGCCCTAGGATGTGCAAGTTGTCATGGCGCAAATGGACGCTCAAATGACGAATC
>JGI20151J14362_10000631_pt1 | contig 25750 bp, 23 predicted proteins | sample COG_01_FD_14362 | JGI IMG/M metagenome (IMG submission 14362)
GTTTAGAAAACACATTTATATATATTATTGATGATTGGAATATTAAGAAAATTAGGGATGGAACTTTAGAAGCAATTGAAAATAATAAATTAAATATTTTTTATAAAAAAGAAATTAGAACTTCTTATGATAATACACAACCAGTTGTTTGTTGTGAAAATAGTGATTGGCATAATGGAATTTGTATATTTGTTTTAGAAAAAAAAATAATTGAAATTTAAATATAATTTATTGTTTCCAATATATATTTTGTTAAACCTAAGGGCGAATAATTTTTTTTTACAAATTCATATCCATTTTGTGCTATTTTTTTTATATCTATTTTTTCATTTTTTATATTTTCTAATATTTTTTTATCATTTTCTTTATTTAATGTTATACCAATATAATGAACCATATTTTGTGGTTGAACTGGAAATTTTATATTAAATAAATCTAAATCTATCATAATTACACAACAACCTGCAAAAAATGCTTCCCATAATTTAAAACTATCTATTTGACATATAACTAATTCATTATTTATATTTCTTACAAAACCACCTGTACAATCAACCATTTTGCTTTTTTTTAAAGTTTCATAAAAATGTGGATTATGTCTACGACCTGTTTGACACCAATCAATATAATATGAATCATTTTTATTTGGTTCTTTAAATTTATCATCATAAAATGTTACAAAATTATCATTTTTATATAATTCTAACATATATCCACGTACTTCATGTGATACTCTATGACTATATAATAAGTTTATATTTCGTATATTCCAACTATTATTATGTTTAGTAGCATTTATAATACGATTTGTAACATTAAAAACACATGGATAAATATTTGTATTAATTTTGGGTAAAATATTATTTTGGTAAGATGATTTAAAATAAAAATCATAATATTTTAGATATTTATTAAATTCAAAAAATCCATCAGACCAATCTATCATTATTAATTTATATTTTCTATTTTTATTACTCAAAAACTTTTCTGTTATAAAAATATTATCATTTTCTTTATAATGTATATGTTCTAAATAATGACTACAAGGACTAGTAAATATGTAATCATAATTATTATAATCTATATTTAGTTTTTTATTAAATAAATATAATCCATTTGTTTTTTTATAATAATTTATATTTGAATCATAACTTATATTTAATTTTTCTAATCCTTCACCTATACTTATTAATGTATGTTGATACTGTGCTCGGTCAGGTGGTCCTGGATTATTTAATAAAAATAAAATTTTTTTATCATCATATTTTTTTATATTTTTATAATAAAAAGTAAAATCACTTTTATTTTTATAAATTAACTCATAATTATTTTCTATTAATTTTTGTATTGTTTTATTACATTTATCTATATCTTTTATATTTTCTCCATTAAACCCTAAATCAAATTCAACAGCTAAATATTTCGGATATATTTGTTCTTCTAACATATTTTCTATTACATCACATTCACTACCTTCTATATCCATTTTTAATAAGTCTATATTATTATGATTTAATTCATTCATTATACTTCTTAATTTTTTTACATGCACATCTATATATTTTTTTCCTTTCATACCTTCAACTAAACTACAACTTACATGTTCTTCATTACTTGGTAAATAAAATTTTTGTAGTCCATCTGCTATACCAATACCATAATTCTTATATATTATTTTATTTGTATCTATTTTGTTTTCTAATATTATTTTCCAATATTCATAAGGATTACCTCCTCCAAATTTACTATCATATATTATTTTATCTTTTCCTTCTAATATATTTTTAACATAATCACAATGTTTTATTGCTCTAGGAGTTGGATCAATTATATATATATTACTATTTAATTTATGTGCTATTTCAATATCATGACTAATATCTTCACCTGCACCAATACAATATATAATACTAGATTCATTTAAATCATTTAAATTCTCAGGATAATAAAATCCTCCATATTCAGTTCCAAATCTTTTCATTAACTTAATATGTAAATTAAAACTATAAATAATGTTATTGAAGCATAAAAATAAATAAAATTATAAAAAACTATAATTAATATTATGTAACCAACGTATATCTTCTAATAATGTTATTTTAATTTTTTTTTTCATATTTATATCATAAATTGTATTATCAAACCATGTTGGATATTTAATATCACGTTCATTTGGATGTAATTTTATGTTATATAAAAAATTTCCAAAACAACTATTATACTCACCATAAATTAGTCGTATACAATAATTATTACATACATTATAAGATTTATATAAATTAAATAAAGTTTTATTATTTATAAAGGTTTTATTTGTATTAAATTTTGTTGATATTTGTAAAATTAAATAAAATAAGAATTTATTATTTTTATTTGTTACTATACAATATTTATCAATACTATTATTAGATGATAAAGGCATAATACATACATTTTTATTTAATAATTCATTAAAAGATTTATATAATATTATATCAAAAGTTAAATATATACCACCATATGTATATAGTTCTAATAATGCAAATAAATAATATTTATTTATTTTATTTAATGAATTATATAAATCAATATATTGTGGATAATTATTTTTTATAAAATCTAAAATTTCAATTGCTGTATATAATTTATAACAGTAATCTTTACATGTTTCAATAATAATTTCTTGACTAATTTTATAAACCATTGGTAAATCATTATTTTCATATATTTGAATAATTCTTTTAGGAATCATCAAAATATAATTATATATATATATTAGTGTATTTAAATATTAGTGTATTTAAATATTGTTAATAGATAGTAGATAAAATCTAAATTACTTAAAATTGATTTTATTTTGTTATTATATAAATATAAATGTCTGGTAAGTATACGTATTTGTTTAGTTTTAATTTTGATAATGATATAATTAAAATTTATCGTAATAATAAATTTTTAATTATGGAAAAAGATTCAGTAACACGCAGTCTAATTAAAGGAATTACAGTAGAAGATGGTGTTATTTGTTCTAAAATTATTCTAAATAATTCTTATGTATATTTACCAGATATCAAATATGAAAATAATAATAACATAATGGATGCATTAATTCAACGTGATACTTATATTGAAATGATTTCAAATAATGAAACAAAACTCAATGAAAAAATTATAAAGAAAAAAAATTTATCTATTAATTGTACTAATATTAAATCGAATTTAGTAGGAATGTGTGCTTAATTATTTAAGTCCCAATTTATTGTTTTTATATTTTTTTTTTCTAATATTTCATTACATTTACTAAAATGCTTACAATTAAAAAATCCGCCTTTATTTGCAGATAATGGACTAGGATGCTTAGCAGTTAATATAACATGTTGTTTATAATTAAAACCTTTTAATGTATTAATAGCATCATTACCCCAACAAATAAATATTACAAAATCTTTATTATCATATATAAATTTTATTAATTCTTTACTAAAAGTATTCCATAGTTTTTTATGACTATTTGGACATTTTTCTTTTACAGATAATGATTTATTAATTAATAATACACCTTGATTAGCCCATTGTGTTAAATTACCAGATTTTGGCATAGTACAACCAATATCACTAATTAATTCTTTAAAAATATTTTTAAGTGAAGGAGGATAAGGAAAATTATCTGGTACACTAAAACATAAACCTTGTGCTTGTGGAATATTATTAATACTTCCATGATAACAATCTTGACCAATAATAACTACTTTTACTTTTTCAAACGGTGTTAATTCAAAAGCTTTAAAAACATTTTCTGTTTCGGGATAAATTTTAAATGATGGTTCATTTTGTAATGATTCTTCACGAAATTTGCTAATTTTTTCTAGTTCATATTTAATAATTGGGTTTTGAAAGAAAGTATTCCATGATGTCATTTTATAATTATTTGTTTAATATAAATAAATCAATTTAAAAGTTAACAAACAAATATTAATATATGTATACATTATTTGAATCAAATGATATAATAATAGAATTAATTAAATCAAATAAACCATTTTATATAACACGATTAGGTGATTTGGAATCTGTAATTTCAATACAATATATGATTAATAATAAATTAAATACACAAATACTTAAGAAAAATAATTCATTATATAATGCTGGTATATATTCAAAAAATGATTTATCAAAAATAGAGTTATATTGTAAAATGCATAATGAATCTGTAATTATGTCGAATTATTTAGCAAGTTTTGAAAATTTATATGTAGAAAATCAAAATTTTTATAAAAATAATTTTAATGTAAAACAAATTCATTCGCATGTATTAGAACCATTTTATTTATTAGATAAAAATGTAATACCATGGTCACATTATTTAAAAGATAAAAAAATACTAATTATTCATCCATTTATAAAATCATTTAAAAAACAATTAAATAATGACTTTCAAATTTTTAAAGATAAAAGACTATTTGATAAAAATCAACAATTTGTATTTTATAAATGTTATCAAACAATTGCAGGTAATCATATTCATAATGATTGGCATGAAACATTTACTTTAATGTGTGAAGATATTAAGAATATAGATTTTGATATAGCACTAATAGCATGTGGAGGTTATGGATTACCTTTATGTCATTATATAAAAAAAGATTTAAATAAATCTGCAATTTACATAGGAGGTGGTTTACAATTATTATTTGGAGTATTTGGAGACCGATGGGTAACATCAGAATTTTGGAAAAAAACTCTAGAAGAACATGATTGTAAGTTTATTAGACCAAGTGAAGATGAAATATGTAAAAATGCAGATCATATAGAAAATGGTTGTTATTGGTAAAATAATCATTTATACTTTAAAAATATACTTAAAAATAAAATAGTAGAAATATATAAACAATTTGATGTTAGTATATATAGAACTTTTTAATGATTTGGATATAGACAAAAAAAATAATTTTATGGATCACCTAAAATATATATCAACTGATTTAGTAAACTCTGTATTAAATTTTTATTTATCTAAAATTGCAGGTGATGATTACACTAATACTTTTATGACTAATAAAGATTTTTTAGGATTATTAACAATTTATCATTATTCTGAGGAATTTTTATTAAATAGTGAAGAATTTGATACAATAAAATCTTATATTGATACATTTTATTATTTAAATAAAAATTATAAAAATACTAAAAATATAAACGATATTAATGATTATTATAAAACAAAAATAGAACCAAATACTAAAACTGTAAAAAAAATATTTAAGGGAATATTTGATACAAATAGAGAAAGTGTATGTGAAAATTATGCAAAAATATATTTAAATCTTAAAAATCTTGTAAATGATTTAAGTGAATCTACTAGTAAAACTGAGATTGAATCTTATAAAACACATTATTATAATTTACTAAAGGAAATTTTGAAAAATAATACAGATTCGTATTTAAAAACACAAGAAAAAACTCAAATAGACAATAATGAATATGATAATTTTAGAAAAAAATTATTTATGGATAATTTAAAAAATGATTTAAGTAAAGAACCACCCGATTTTTCAGGTGTTGTATATTTAATTGATATTATTCGTAAGAAATTATGTTATATTTCACCAACATCTAGTAAATATAACTCTATTAAGGAAAAAATAAATAGTATATTAGATATTGATTATTTGAAACAATTAGTAACAAATAATGTATTTGATAATAGTGTTTTGTTAAATATTTTTAATTTTATTATTGAAAAAATAAAAGAATTTCAATCGGAAGATGAAGATAAAGAATTAAATAGTTGGGTACAGGATATTAAAACAAAATATATTGATAATTTTTCAAATGAAACATTAAAAACACATTTACCATTACTTTTAGATAAAATAATGAAAAAAATTGAAAAACTGGAACTAAATGTAACAAATTATAGAAATAAGATAAATAATACTAAATGATTAATTTAAAGATATATTATAAAGTGTTATTTATAGAATGAAAAAAATATTTAGTGTAATACAATATGTATTTCCATTTAAAAATAAATTTAAAAATATATTATTATATTTAGTACTTAATCCATTAATAAATACTGGATTGACTAATATATATTATTATAATTGTGGAGGTTATATTCAAAGTATTTTTGATATATTTGGTTTAGTTAATCCATTTAATTCGTGTAACTATTTATGTTTTATACTATCGGTATGTATTAGTATGAATTTATATCTTAAATCTTATATTTTTTATATTATGTTACTATTTATGTTTTCATTATTTTTTTAGTTTTAGCTTTTATATTTTTTAGCTTTTATATTTTTTTAGCTTTTATATTTTTTAGCTTTTATATTTTTTGTTTTAGCTTATTAATATATATTTATTTAGTATATGGAAAAGGGTGTACCATTTTATTATTTATTTTCAATGTGGTTAGGTTTATGGACATTATTATATAATATTAATTTTACAAATATAAATCCATATTTATTAAATGTTGGTGCATTATTATTTACAATATTATTTATGTATATTAAAAAAAGTTTAGATTATAGATTTATAATTATTAATATATTTTTACATTTAATGCTAGTGTTATATGTAAATAAGAACATAACTTATAAGGATATTAAATATAACATATTAGTATTTTGTATATATTTATATTTTTTGCATTTAAATAATACAAATATGTATGCTATATATTTATTAATTTACAAAGAATTTGATATATTTATATATGATAAGTTTGAATATTGTAAATTAATTAATTATGTTATTAATAAGTTTAAATAGTAAGTTTAAATAGTAAGTTTAAATAGTAAGTTTAAATAGTAAGTTTAAATAGTAAGTTTAAATAGTAAGTTTAAATAGTAAGTTTTAATAATAATTAATTTATATTTTTTTTTAGATTTTAAAATTGAAATAAAAGTTTAGTCAATAAGATGATATTTTTATGTGATGATATTATTGAAATTATAAGTAAAAACTTATGTATATACGATTATAGTAATATTAGTAAATTTAATTTAATTAACAAAAGTTTTAATAAGTATATTAATAGTTATCTAGATATATTTAATAATACAAATGAAACTATACTTATGGCGACTAAAATTAAAAAATGGCGTTCAGAAATAGACCAAAATGATTATATTTATGATAGTTTTATACTATTTGATAATATAAAATACTATAATCACTGGAATAATATTACACAATGTACTGTTACAAATGTTACAAAAGAGTATAAAGAAATAATCAAATCAAATCTTTATAGCACAGTAGTAAGTTCTACATTATATAGTAATAACGATGAAGTAACATATAATAAAATAAACTATAATTATATAAATGATGATTTTTATGATATAATTGAAGATAAAAAAGAAAATAATAGTAAATATAAAATAGATAAGTATAAAATAGATAAATTAAAATTTGATACATATTTTATATATTATTTTGCCGAAGATATTAGTTTATGTTACGCAATACATTTTCTAATTTTACCATACTATGATAGTAGAATGAAAAACGTAAAAGACTTTCATAGTTATAATATTGTAAAAAAAAATATAATATGTAATCATAATATTAAATATGTAAATAGTATTGATTTTTAGACTTTATTTTAGACTTTATTTTAGATTTTTAATATTTATAATTTTTATAATTTTTATAATTTTTATAATTTTTATAATTTTTAATTTTAATATTTATCTGTTGCTAATCGTAAACACATAGACTGACTTTCCATTTCTTGTATAAATAATTTTGTACAATAAGGCATACGTACTTCATCAAAACTATAATTATTATTACAAAATGTACATGAATAAATATTTTTTTCGGGATTTACAGCACCAATACGACCACACATTTTACATATATAGCATTTATAATTATCTGAACGAACCGTGTATGATTCTTGCAAGAATTTAGATATTCCATGACTAATCATACTATCACGTTCCATTTCACCTAAACGTAAACCACCACCTCGAACTCTACCTTTAGCAGGTTGTCTTTCCAATATAGTTTTAGGTCCAACATCTCGTGACTGTACCTTATCGCGAACCATATGTTTCATACGTTGATAATATTGAACTCCAATAAATATTTTTGCACTCATTGGTTCACCAGTAAATCCATTATTTAATATTTCATTTCCATGACATTCATAATCAAGTGTTTCAAACATATTAATAATATTTTCTAATTCATTTGTATTTTCAAATGGTGAAGCATCATATAAACTACCTAAATTACAACAACTCTTACCAGTTAAACACTCTAATAAATGTCCAGTGGACATTCTACTTGGTATTCCGTGTGGATTAATTATAATATCTGGAACAATACCTTCGCTAGTAAATGGCATGTCTTCTTGTTCTAATAATAAACCTACAACACCTTTTAGTCCGTGTCGTGAACCAAATTTATCGGCAAAAACGGGTGTTCTTTCCATACGAATACGAACTTTGCAAAATTTACTTTTATCACTAATAACATGTGAATAAATACCATCAACTACACCAAAATCATTGTGATGAATAGTAGTACTTTTATCAGAAGGTTTACCATTAGTATTTGTAGTTTTTCCGATAATTATATCATGGTCTGTAATATATGTATTATTTTTAATTATTCCATTTTTTTCTAAATAACTATAGTTATTTCCATTTTTTCTAAGTTATTTCCATTTTTTCTAATTGATACATCTGGAATTTCAAAGTTTTCATTTTCATCAATATATTCTATATATGTTCGATAATAACTAGAACAAAATAAACCTCTATCTAATGCAGACTTATTAATAATTATAGAGTCTTCTTGATTATAACCTGTATATGTAGATATTGCAACTACTACATTACAACCACCTGGCATATCATTATATTTAATATTATTAGATATTTTAGTCATAACTAATGGAGTTTGAGGATAATGTAATACATGACAAAAAGTGTCCATTCTTTTATTAAAATTAGATGCAAATATTCCAACTGATTGTTTTGCTTGTGCCATACAGAATAAATTACGTGTTTTAGGATTGTGATTCATAAAAGGTATAATACTTGGTAGTGCTCCAAAAATAAGTTTACCATCAATTTCTAAATATTTATATTTTTTAGTATTAATATTATCCATTTTTAAACAGATTAATGTATATAGACTTTCTTGAGGATCAATTAGTTCAATACATGCTTGTTTTTCTTCTAATAAATTTATTGTTTCTGTATTTAGTTTTAATGATTTTATACTATTTGACATACTAATATTTTCAGAATCTGTTAATTCTCCATTTATTAATTGAGACCAAGTAAAATTATTATGTTTTTCTTGTCGAATTAATGAATTAGATTGTGTTTCACTATTATATTTTAATACATATACTGGTCTAATACATCGTCCAAAATCTGTTAATATATACATTTCTTTATATTCATAATTAAAAGCAATTGATATTTGATTTAGATTTTTTTTTTCACAAAATTTTATATTGTTTCTTTTTAATAAATGTAAATTATTATAAATATCTAAAATATCATTATCCGTATAAATACCAATTAGTACACCATCTACAAATATTTTTGTATGTGATATATATAAATTATGTTTTATATAATTATTTGTTTGATAAGATAAGAAACCTAGTGTATTTTCAAATAAATATGTAATTGCCTTATAAGAATTTGCTGGTTCTGATATCATACAACCAATAGATAAATTTTTAATCAATCCCGAATTTCCACCATCGGGGGTATCTATCGGACAAACATATCCCCACTGTGTTGCATTTAATTTTCGTGGACCTACAATTTTCATATTAGAATCAATAGGAGTTTGTATTCTTCGTAAATGACTTATAGTTTGTAAATAACTAACTCTTAATAAATCTTGAACTATACCTTCTTTATTAAATGCATATTTGTCTCTATTAATTACTTCATTTAAATTTGCAGTTGTTAGATTTTTTTGAGTATCACGAACACCCCAATTACCTTTAAAAGCTCGTCTAAAACCTTCACTTATAATATCTTCCTTAGCTTTAAATATATTTCTTAATAAATCTTGACCACCATATTTTCTTTCTATTGATGACCTATCATATTTATCATATAATTCAAATTCGGTAGTTAATTTTATTAATAGCGACTGTTTAAACTTTATATAATATTCTCGAAATAATGTAGAAAGTAAATATCCACTAGTTTCTATTTGTTTATATTCATAAGTATCACGATTACTGATTTCTTCATATTTTAAATATGTATTTAGTAATTTATATGTCATATGACCTAAAAACATTGATTTTGATAAGTTATTATTTTGTTGTGGTAATAGATTACTGTATAACATTGATAGTACATAATCATAAATTAATGATTGATTTTCTACAGTACTTTTACCACGTAGATTTATTTTATGTTCTAATTTTCTAAATATATAAATAATCGCAGACTCTTTATTAGTTATAGGTAATGCATCAATACGTGTATTTTCTAATACATTCGAAAATTCATTAAATCTGTCATTATTTATTGAAAAATTATTTCTATTAGTATTGTAATTATAAGGTAATATATCTTTTAAAATAGTTTCATATATTTCTTTATCACTTTCATAACCTAATGCTCTAAAAACAATAAATAATGGTAAATCTTCTTTTAATCCTGGAAAAGATACAACTATTTTTATATCATTATTTTCGTTACTAAATTTATTATTATTTTTTTCATTTTCATCGTCTTCAATGTCATTATTATTTGTAGTTTCTTTATTTACTAATAAGTCATCTTCTTCATTATTTTCATCAGATTTTTTTTTTGTAACTTTTTTAATTTTAACATAAGTATTACGAGCAGGTGTTAAACTATCAATGGCTGAAGCTTTTATTTCACTGATTAGTAAATATTTTTTACTAGAATCTTTATGAGTATATACCTTATTATAAGCTAATCTTTCTTGTGATATGATTGCTTTTTCTTTACCATCTATAATAAAATAACCTCCTAATTCATTAATACATTCACCATTCTTATATAATTCATATTTATAATCATTGTCTGTTAATGATGACATATTTCTATATAAATTACAGTAATTTGATAATAATAATATTGGAATCTCACATAATGTGAAATATTCATTTTCATTAAAATTCACTGGAATTTTTAAGTCATTATCTATATGTATTGTAACTTTTTTAATATTTACTCTTAATAAATAACTAATGTTTTTTAATCTACATTCATTGGGTGTATTATCAAATCTTTCTAATTCAATATCATTATCATCTATTTCAACAAATAAATCCACACCATTTACAGTTTTTCTTAATTCAAAATAATTATTATTATTTATAATAGAACCATTGATAATTCTAGATATAAAATCATTATAAGATTCGAAATGATGTTTATTTATTATTGTTGTATTAATGTGATTATAATATTTATTAAAATCATTATACCAATTATTCATTATATAATATAATATATTTTATTTTTTATAATTTAAATGCTTTCCACAATAATCACCATTTTTAATTTTGTTATTACATTGCGAACCTTTATTTTTACCTGTTTTTAATATAGCTTTACATAGTTCACAAGGTTCACATGGTTTTTTAAGTTTACCTCCATTTTGTCTACAATAAGGACATTCTGTATTTTTTGAATATTTATAGGCCATTTTAATACATTCATAATGAAATATATGATTACATGATAATTTTGCAATATTGTTATTTAATGGATCGCCACATATATCACATAGATTATAACTTTCAATATTATTCATTTATATTAATATGTTAAATAAAGTATTATTTAAATAATTTAAATATAAATCTACTATATTACATTAATTTTTTTTATAATATATATTATATGGGTAAAAAAAAAAATAAATATAATACTAATAATATTAACGATTATACAAAAAAAAAGTTTTTAGATGTATTAACATCTAACATGTATATATTTGATTATAAAATAATAATGTATTGGTTGCCATTATTATTATATGTAAATTTTATTGCATTATTTATTATATATTTACAAATTCAATCAGAATTTTTAGCATCATTTTTATCTTTTGGTTTAGTATATTTATTATATTTTATAATAGATATAATATATCAATTTTTATTATGTAAAAATAAGGATTATTTTAAATTAATTAAGAACTCGTTAGAAAACTCATTATATCCTTCAATTTTTGTTTTAGTTGGTTATATTTTAGCAATATTACTAAAAGATTCTAGAAATATTAGAAATATTATAGATTCAGATTTTAATGAAGAGGGATATAATACATATACAATAATTAATAAACTATATAATACTCATATTAATAATGTAATAGTATCAGTATTCTTTTATATTTTCTCAATTTTTTATAATAATCCAATAAATAAAAAAAAATGTATTAATAATAAATTATGTTAATTTTAATTTATTTAATTTATTTAATTTATTTAATTTATTTAATTTATTTAATTTATTTAATTTATTTAATTTATTTAATTTATTTAATTTTTTTAATTTTTTTTTCCTTTACGTGATTTCTTACGAGATTTTTTCATTGATTTCTTAGCAGACTTTCTACGTGATTTCTTAGCGGATTTCTTAGCGGATTTCTTAGCGGATTTCTTAGCGGATTTCTTAGCGGATTTCTTAGCGGATTTCTTAGCGGATTTTTTCATTGATTTCTTACTAGACTTTCTACTAGATTTTTTTGATAACATTTCTTTGTAGTCTTTTGTACCCTTTGCTGGACTTAATTTAAAACCTTTTTTAGTTTGTTTGAAAGAACCTAAGTTGTTATTTTTTCTTGCGGCAGACGATGCTTTTTTAGAAACAATTTTACCATATTCATTCTTTTTTAAGTCATTTTTAGTTAATCCACCACTTGTTTTATCAAGTGTACCGTGAAAAACTTTAGCTCTTTGTGCGTTTGTATTTGTCATACTATATTATTATATTATAAAAAAAATATAAATTAACTAAAAAAATAAATTAACTAAAAAATATATAGGTTATTAATATATATTGTTAAAGTCAGTTAAACTTAAATTTCTTATATCATTTAGTCGTTGAACATATGTTTTATTTACTTTTTTAATTTCTTCACTTTTTATATTATTTTCTTTATTTTCTTTTTCTTTTCTGTTTTCTGTTTCTATTTTAAATCTTATAAATTTTTTCTGTACTTCACTAAATTTATTATAATAATGTCCGTAAACTAATCGCGTTACTGTTCTAATTATCCATTTTGTAAATCTTCTATTAAAATCAGTAAATAAATTTAATATAATAAATACTATTAATATAAATATAAATGAACCAATAACAATTTTATAAAAGTCGTCAAGATCCAATAGATAATCTTTAATTTGATTTATAACATCATTATTTTCTATTAATGTTTTATTTAAATCAACAAATATTGTATTATAATTCTTAATATAACCATTAATTGTTTTATATATGCCATAAACATACATAAATGGTACATAGAAAGCATATAATCCACCAATCATAGGACAAATTACTAAAATACTTTGTATAATAATAACTATTGTAATAATAATCATAAATGATCGTAATTTATCTAAAAACGGGAAAAGTGATGTTAGCATCTTATAGAAATAAAAGGTAATAATTGTAAAAGGTCCTATTTCAAATATCTTACTAATTGCTTTAAATAATTGTTTTGGTAATTTTAATGCTATGTTCGCTACTTCATTTAATGGTTTTAATAATAAATTAATAATTTTACCAAAAACTTTTGTCATACCTTTTACTGCTTCCGTAATTAATGAAAATATGAATGAAACTATTTTTTTAAGTAATTTTATATTTTTTTCAATAATAAAATTAATTGCATCAATAAGTATATTAAATAATGCTGCAATCCATTTTATTGGATTAATTTCTATTTTAATTAAAGTTTCCAATAATTTTTTATAAGCAATATTTTTATCATATGAATTTTTTTTACCCTTTTCAGTAACAGGTGTTTCTATATCTTCTTGTTTTTTTATTGTTGGTTGAGTAACTTCGGGTGTTTCTATATTATCAAACTCAAACTTTTTGCCTCCACCCATTTTAAATTTAGGCATGGGGGGGGGTAACTCTAATACTACTCTAATCATTTTCCAAAAAGTATGAAATATTGGATTATTACCATGCCGATTTCTTAATGAACCATCCTTATTATATATACAATCATTACCTTTGGTTGAAAAATCAGGACATATAATAAACTCACCAAAATTAAATCCCCATTCATCCGGAATTTCTAAGCGTTTTAAAAAACGTAATGCATTAAAAATTTTTTCTATTGAACTACCAAATACTTTATAAAATAAATCACTAAATATAAATATAAAACTAATAAGTTTATTAAATACACTAAGTATTTTTTTCTTGAAATTTAAAATCAAACTTTTAATTGCAGTAATAGACTTTAATATAAACTTGATTTTTCTTAAAAACTCTGTATAAACTGTACAACCTACTGAACCTTTACCTGTTCCTGGTAGACATTTATAAAAAGTTGTACCAGTATCACAACCATAACATGGTAAATATATCTTAACATCTATTAAACACATACATACTAAATAAATTAATATTGAATAAACTATAGCAATAGGTATTATAGGTACTTGTATTGGACTAAGTGCATATGCTGCATATGACAAACCCATTATTGTAAAACAAATAATAGTATAAAAATAATTTATCGTACTTAACATTAATAAGATAAATATTAATGGCGCTACCCAAGGAATCATAGGTTGAGAATAAAGTACAGTATTTAAATTACTACCTAAAGCATCTATACCTGTATTAATACCATCTACTACTGGACCACCTGCTTCCTTTGTTGCTTCTAATATTTGATTATGTACATCATCTATGACTTCTGAGATTTGAGAAATAAGTTCTTTTATTATTTCATCATATTTACCCTTAATATCATCAAAAACACTTCCTAAATCAGAATAATTAACTGCTCCACCAGTAATTTTCTTATTTTGCGGTAGATTAAGAGGAGTTAAAAATAAAATAGTGGAGAAAACAATGATATAAATATATAAAATAGATAATTTATTTTGATTTAATTTACTTTTAAAATTTTGTAGTTTTTGAGTACTTCCTCCACGAAAACTTAAAGCATTTCTTAATTTTCTATTTAATATTATTATTTCATTTAGTTTAGAAGAAGTACTATACATATTTATTAAAAATATAAAAAAAATAAAAGATTTATTATTAAATTATTTATTTATTAAATTATTCTTTTATTTTATTTATTAATTATAAAACTGTTCTTTTATTTTATTTATTAATTTAAATGCAAAATGAAATAAAAACTTAAAATCATTATCATCATCTAATCCAAGCACAAAATATATTACTGATTTAATTAATGGAAATAGTGCTATTAACCCCCCTAATACTGGCAACAAAATAGTTATAAATAATGATAGTAATATAAAACCCAATATTATAGAGACTGCATTTTTTAATAAGCTTAAACCTGGAATAGTATCAAGAATAAAATCTAATATTACATTTACAACTAATATTAAATATTGATATATTGGAATATCAAATATTACATTTAATGGTTTAGTTATTTTATTTAATATTTGTATTGATTCCATTAAAAGAAGCATAATATTTTTTGAAATAAACTTCATTGCCTTTTTTATCAGTGATAATAACTTATCAATTATGAATTTTTTTACAAATTTATATAATGCTTTACCAATTAATCCAAATAAACTCATTAATGTATTAAAAATAAAAACTATTGCATCTAATAAAAGCATTATACCAGTTACTATTAAATTACATATATCTATTTTCTTATTTATTATAGGAATAGTAAATGCACATGAGAATAAATTTAATTTTTCAGTTGCCTTAGCAATACCTTTATAAAGTGCACTACTTACTGGTATTATTAAATATTTTACAATAAGCCATGGAGGAAATATCATAGATAATATAATTGTTAAACTATCTATAAAATAAATAAATTTTTTTAATACTCTTGCAGTATGTTGTACTAACATCAAAATAGATTTTAGTAGTCTTTCACTTGATTTATTAACTAAATTTATAAAATCGTATGTAGTTTCGGTTATATATGTATATTTTTTACATGTTCGTGTTCCATATCCAGTATTTTTTGAACATTTATAATACCATGAACCATTATCACATGCTTTACATGGTAAAATTAATTTTCTTTGTGCTAAAAAGTCTAATAAATAAAAAATTGTAGCACTTAATAATAATAGTGGAATATAATTACTACTTAATGTTTTTAATACAGACATTAATAACAAAAATATATTTTTAAAAATTTTAACAACTATATTAGTCATATTTAATACTTAATAATATAAAAATTTTTTTTATTTTATAATCCTTATAACTATTAAATTAATCTGGATAAAATATTTTCAGAAAACTAATCCAACATGATATATATATTAATATTAGTAATGTCAATGAAATATAAAATAATGTTCTAACATTTAATTTACATTTTGGTACAAAAAACTCATGACACTCTTTATTCATTAGTCTTCTATTATTTCCATAATCTTCTAGATTACAACGACTTTTTACTGTTTTTCCTAAAAATAAATTAAATGTTGCTTTAATAAAATTAATAGCGGGTTGAAAATCCAGTAAAAATATTGATGTCACTATATCTAGCGTTGCAGTATCCATTGCAAAACTCATTAGTTCACTAACAATAGGTGTTAAATATAATGTTGCTAAATACACTGGCGAACCTGCAGTTAATACAATTACCACCAATTTTAATACTAATCTAATATCATCTAAAACATTATTAATTACATTTGTATATCCATTAATAGTAAAAATTATTAATAAAAGTAATTGTTCTAATACTGTTGAGAACTTATATATATTTTCATTCCATTGATTAATTATAAGACCTATACCTTTTATAAAAAACTTTAGGGGTCCATTTTGTATTAGATTTAAAATTCCATTTAACAAAAAACCTAATGGGGCTATTGGGTCTATTTTTGTTTTTATTTTTTTACATGAATCACCTTTATATTTTTTACAAAACCCACCTTTAATTAAATTTTTAATTATATTTTTTTCAATTTTATGAACCTTTATGTTTCTCATTAATTTATATTATATTTTTATATAAAGATTAAAGCATTTAAAATTTTATTATAAAATAATACTATATATGACAACTTTAGAATCAAAAAAAATAGGTAAAGTAAAATGGTATAATATTGATTTAAGATACGGATTTATAACAATTTTAGAAAACAATACTGATATATTTGTTCATAAAAATAATTTGAAATCCGATGTAAAATATAAATGTTTATTTAAAGGTGAATATGTAGAAGTAGATGTTATAAATACTGAAAAAGGACTACAATGTAATAATGTTTGTGGTCTTGAGTCTAATGAGTTACTATGTGAATCTAATCCAGATTTATTAAAAAAACTTATATTAGGTACATATATTGAAAAAAATAATCCTAATTTGTCATATTTCAAAATCAACTAAATCCGAATTTACTAATAATTTAGTCATAAATCATATTTTATATATTTTTATAAATTATTCAAAATCAATTACTATATTTTTTTTTGTTTTAATCATCTTTTTATTTTCTTCATTATTTTGATTAGTATTATTTTCATCATTTTGATTATTTTCTTCATTTTGATTAAAAAGTATATATATATTATCATTTATTTCATTATTAACAATATTTAAATCTATTTCTTCATTTGGAACAGATTCGTAATTATAAAACAATTTATTAATAAAACTATGAATTTTATTATTATATTTTTGGTATAAAACTACTCCTATTGATATTGTTCCTAGTGTATAGTATAAAATAGTAACAGATTCTAATATCATTTATAATATATAAATATATATTAAATAAATATCTTTATATATTTTGTGTATTGTTTTCTACATATAGGACAACGGCGTCCATTTTGTGTGTTTCTTATACCAGCTTCACATGTTTCACATAATACTGCATGATTACATGGTTGTAATACTATATTGGAAATATTTCTAAAACATATTTTGCAATTGAATTGTTCTTCCAATAATTTTTTTTCATTTTCAACTGTTTTAATTTTATTATTATATTCTAATATTTGTTTTTCTTGTTGGTGTATTACTACTGTATTATTTTTATCATTATTTTCTAAATCTACAATATGTAATTCTAAATCCTGGATTTTTTTTTCATTAAAATCTAAGCGATTTAGTTCAATATTATTTTCATAAGTTATAAAATACTCTTTGTTTTCTATTTCCAACTTACCATTACCATTTTTTTTTCCATTTAAAAATGAACCATTATAATTATAATTGTCTGTAATAATTAAACCATTGCCATTAAATCTATTATTTAACCATTCGCCTTCATATGATATAGAACCATCTGTATAACAACCCATTCCATTAAACATACCATGTTTACATTCGCCTTCATAAATTGTATCATTTTCATAATACTTAATAGAATTTTCTGGTAATCCGTCTTTAAATGTTCCAATAATTTTAATATTTTCATTATTACTAGTTACTGTTCCTGAACTAAAATCACCATTTTTAATAATGCCTTCAAGTAAAACAGATTCTAAATTTACTTTACAATCAATAATATTATAAGTACTATTAAACATACCCTCAATTAAAATATTATTTTGTTTAATTAATAAACCAGTTCCTTTAATATTACTATTTTGAATACTACCAATATAGATATCGCTTATTAATTCATTTTTTTCTACTTTGCTAATTAGATTTTTTGTAAAATTTTCAATAACATTAGTTATAATATGAACTGGGGTGCGTTCTTTTGTGGTAAATAAATTATCAAGTTTTTTAATTTTTATACATATGTTTTCAAAATTTTCATTAGATGTTAAATTAGATGTTAAATTAGATGTTAAATTAGATGTGGAATTATCTGTGAAATTATCTGTTTCATTAATATTTATAGTAACATTATCTGTTTCATTCATATATGTATATATAATATAAACTATATAAATTTTTAAATATAAATATATATAATATGGAGGTTGATACTTATGATGTCTACAATATCGAGTATAGTAATAATATTTTAGATACATATTATAAAATTGTAGATTATTGTGATCCTGCTTATGTAAATATTCATAATAAACCTAATTATTCTGAGTTTTTTAATGTAATTTATCGTAATATTGATATTAATAATTCATCACAAATCATAAAAAAAATGAAAAAAGTTGAAGAACAAGAAGATGAAGAATATGAAAGCGACTATGAATATAATATGTGTTAATGTATTAATTTTTTAGATAATATATTAAATTATAAATTCCATCGACTATATATTTCTTTATTAAAATTACTAACATTTTCATATTTTTGAATATCTTTAATGTTTTGTTCAATTTTTTCCATTTGGAAATTATACATTTCATTTTTATCATTAGCACCTAATTTATTTTGGTCTAGTTTTCGTCCATAGCAAACTACACCTTTGTTAACAGCATTTTCGTCTTCTTTATCAATCCACATAACTTTTTTATCTTTTATTTTAACTAAATTGGATTTATTATATAATTGTGGATTAGCATCATTAATCCAACCAACATCATCCCAATCTGCACCATAATATGCTGCAGTTTTTATTTCATTTAAATGAGCTAATCTATGTGGATAAAATCGTAAATTACCAGTTTGTTCTATTTTTTTTACAACATCTTTATAATTAGTTACACTATTACTCTCATCATTAGAACGTTGTTGAATACTTTTAAATGAGTTTATATAATTTATATTTTTTTTCAGTGGTATATCATCGGGAGTACCTGTTGCACCTGATTCGGCGGAAATTGAAAAATATTGTGTAGCATTTCCCATAAATTTTAATTTTTTTGATTTTACTTTAAAATCATTAATAAAATAATCTTGATACCTTGTTAATATATTTCTTGCCTTAAATATATAATCTTGAAAATATACTTTAGTATTCGGTTTAATACTATCTAGTATTGTAAGATGTTTATCACCGGGAGTTATAAGATTATTATTAGCATAATCTAAACATATGTTTAACTGACCGGTTTGATTAAAAATAGCTATATCTACATTAGTGTATGACATTATTTTAAAATCAAATGTCCACAAACCTATGATGTTGTTGGTTGGATTTCCAACAGGAGTTTGTTTTATCCATGTATCATTTACATATTGCATTAATGTAACTTCAGTATTATTTGTGGCGGTTAAAATAACTTTTTCATATGCTTTAATAGTAACATTAATACTATTTGATGTAATAAACGTAATATCTTTATTAAAATATGATATAATACTATGGTTAAGTTTAATATTATGGTTTCTAATTGTTATAGTACTATTTGTTATATCTATATTAGTAGGCAAGTATATTATTTTAGTATTAAAAGTAAGTGGAGTATCAGCCTTTGGAGTTTGTTTTTCATAAGCACCATTTGTGTTTTTTTGCAATTCATACACATTGCTTGACTTTATTTTTAATTTAAATATTTCATATTTTTTTATTGTAATACTATCACTAATTGTAATACTATCACTACTTGTTGTAAATGTTATAGATTTTGTAGAATAAACATACATTTCAGTGATGGCTGGCGAGCTCGAGGAAAGGGCTGAGGACAGACTAAAAATAAAATTAGATGCTGAATCAATTTCTAGATTATCCTCAACATTAATTGGTGTAATAATATTATCATGTTGATATTCTATATCATTTGTAAAAAAACATTTTTTATTACTGTAAGGTGCTTCAATAATATTACTAGTATCAGTTATTTTTATAAAACTACTAGTTGAATCATATTTAACTTCAAATGGTTCAACTACATCTAATACAAGATTAGTAACTCCATCATTGTCAATAACTTCAATACTAGTTGCTTGATCATGATATATCTTAGGTAAACTACTATCTATTAAAGTTTCACATTTGCCTATTGTTGTTTTACTGTCTGGATCATAATATGAGTTATTATAAAAGCAATTATAATCTGTATTACAATCTTGCTTTGTTAGTTTAGATTCACATGTATTTTTCAGATTTTTAATATTATTAGCAGCAGATTGTAATGCTGATATATCAGTTGTATTTGTTGGATCTAACATTTTGGATTCCGCAATAAATTGATATGTATTTTTTTCTTTTTCATCGTTATACAATGTAGTAAAACAATTATCCCTCTCTTTATTATGTTTAAAATATTCAACATTATAATCATCTGTATTACTTGATTGTTGTTTATATGTTTGTTGCATACATTCCTTATCATATACTGTAAATATACGTTCACATATTTTTTTTGCATCACTATATTCAAATCCTTGTCTACCTATTTCATGTTTATATATTAAATCTTTCATAAAAGTCTTATATAGTCTAGAATTATTACGATTAGAATTTTGAACATTTAATAGTTGATTATCACATACTGTATTATTTATAACAATATGTTTACCTAAATATTTAGGATCAATATCATCAATTTTTATATTTGTTTTATAATACAACATATAATTATTTGAAAATGACACATATTTATTAAATGTAACTGGTAATTTAAGATTAGATAACATACTTCCGGATTTATAATATTCATTACATTGATAATTAATTTCATCATGAAGTCCTAGTGTATTTTTAAATAAATTAATAAAATATTGATAATATTCTTGATATGAATCTAAATAATATAAAGAATTCATATTTACTGCAAAATTAGAACCACGATATACTTTTTTACATAAGAATTCAGAACTATAATTTTTAAATAGATTTACAGGATTATTTCTTTTTTCATAAGAAATATATAAATCATTTTTATATTTATATGAATATACTGCTGAACTAGTATCCTTATATACACCTATATTTTCAGGAATTTCATAATGTATTTTTTGAGCTTCATTTTGATATATATAATCTATAATCTTATTCATAGTAATTTCATAATTACCAATTATATCGGCACGTGTAATTTCTGGTGTAATGTTTATAATTTGATTTTTTAATTCAACAACAAACTTAAATACTGGTCCATTACTTAATACTCTTTCATTTCTGGGAATATCAACTTTCTTAAAAAACACATTTTCTATATAATTTTTACTATTAATATACTGAGATACTAATATTTCCTTAAATATATTATTTTCATCACTACTTTCTGCATAAGTTACTTGTACTAATGATTCTAATTTTAAGTATGCACTCGAGTTAGAAGATGTTGATTGAATTTCAATTACTTTATATAATACATTTTCATATATATTATTTTTTATATTATTTTTATCAGGTGTTTTTGTATAATTTAACATTACATATGTTGGTCTATCAATATACATATTATTACTAGCACTAGTATCATCATCTGAAAATAATGGTTTAAACTCCAATGGTATATTATCAAAAATTACTTTAAATTGTGTAGTATTTACTATTTCAATTAAATTAGAAACACCCATTGTCTCTTTTCTAAATGTATTTGTACAATCAAATAAATTTATTGGTGTTAAAAGGTTTTCGTCATTATTTGGTACTGTTAAATCAATAGTATTACCATCATTATCTGTTTCTAATAATGATTCTTCTAAATATATACTTTCTGGTTTTAATAAGTTAGTTTTTTTTATATAATGAACTATATATACTCTTTCTGGATTAATACTAAAACCATCAATATTTAAAGTTGTTCCAAATTTAACAAATAATGGTTGTTTTTTTGATTCTCTATATGATTTAGTTTTAATCTTTAATCCAACTATTTTTTTATTAGATTCTAAAGTTAACTTATCATATAAACTTTTAGTGCTATCAATATTTTCAATTTTTTCAATTTGTGCTAAATACTTAGATTTAGTATTAAATGGATTGTTATTTAATACTGCTAATAGTTCATTATTTGTTACATTTAATGAATAATTTTTTTGTTGTATTTTTTGATTTAATGTTTGTTTATATCTTAAAGTTTTTTCTAAAAATATTACATATGAATCACGTAGTCTTTTAATATCTCTATAATTTAATCCTATATTTCTTGGTGTAATAACTCTATTATCTAATACTAATCTATTTTTACCTCTATTATATCTTAATAATTTATCAAATTGAATAATTTGTAATGATTTTAGATTAAATTTAATTTTATCAATACTTTTTACTTCTTCTTTATAATATTTATCTAAAATTTTATTAGCAATATAATTCATTTTATTTCGATATTCTTTTATATTTTTAATATTTAAAAAGTTAAATGAAATATATGAAACTGTATTTTGGTCTAAAAGTAAATCATTACCTTCATATGATTTAGTATTTGCATCTTCTACAATTACTGGTTCGTTCGCTGGTTGCTCAGAAGGTGTTTGTATATATATTTTTATATAATCTTCAAAATTAATAATTAAATCAGTAGAACTAGAAATACTTGTATTTAGTTTTATATTTAATTTATTAATATTATTATCATGTAAAGATAATTCAATCTCTCTATCTTTTATATTTGTATTATTTAATGTATTTTTTTTTGCTATTTTTCTAAATTTTATAGTAGAGTTATCATTAATAACACTATTTTTTTTAACAGTTAAATTTTCCGCCATAACATCATTAGCTCCACTTCCTATTCTTCCAGCAAATTGATATTTTATTAAATTAAAATATCTTTTTTCAATCCAATCTTGTTTTTCATAAAATTTATTTAATGAAAAATCTTTTTCACTACTGTTTTGATCCATAACTTCTTCATTTAATACTAGCATTTGATTATAAATAAAATATATATCAACAACAATAATATCTTTTATTAATAAATCGTCTTTCCAGTTATGTTCTTCGGGTTGCTCTTTTAATTGTTTTAAATAACTAGAAATATTTGATGGTTCAGTAGTAAAATTTACAAATAATATATATTGTCTATCATAACGTAAATCTCTTGTATCTATAATTGTATCATATGAATCAGTACTAGATGGGTCTATTATAACTTGTGATATACAATCTCTAAAATAATATTTTGAATCTGCTTTATTTTTCTTTTCAAATACAAAATATTTTTTATTTATAAACTTTAATATATATTTTCTATATAAAACTAATATATTATCAATAGTTAAACAATTCATACAATACATATTATCTTTAATTACATTTTCTAGATTACTCAATGGTGCAATATCATTTATTTTATAACTCGAACTATAAGTAGCATCTTCTTCGAGTTTAACTATTTCCCATGGGTTTTTAATATATCCAAGTATATTTTCAAATAATACATATTTGCGTAATAATAATTGACTTAGTATTTTTTTAATATATTCTTTATTTTGACGTTGTTTCATATTAAAATCAACCTTATCTAAATTGGTTACAAATGGATTAACATATTTTATATGATATGGTTCTTCTTTATTATTTTTTTTTCTTATTAAATATTTAGTTAATGGTTTACTAAATTCTATATTTGTTTTAATAACTCTATTAATTATTAAAAATAATACATATAATAATAGTACTAATATATATGGATTAATATTTTTTTTTATATCATATGTTCTAGGTAACATTTTTAAAAAATACGAATAAATAGAAAATGATAATATTAATATTATTACAAATGTACCTAATTGTTCTGTTGATAATATTATTTCAGATAAATTCATACTTATATTTATATAATATTTTTTAAAATTTTAATTTAAATTAATTTTATTATTTATACAAATAAATATTATTATTTATATAAATAAATATTATTATTTAAAGATAAGATTAGTATATTAAATATCATGACTGCTACAAAGGCTCCTGCTAAGAAATCTGCCCCCAAAAAAACCCAACCTAAAAAAAAAACTGAAAAAGTCGTAAAAGATGAATCAGTTAAAGATACATTTAAATCTGAACCAGTTGTAACTGAACCAGTTGTATCTGAACCAGTTGTAACCGAAACGCTTGTATCTGAACCAGTTGTAACTGAAACTCTAACTGAATCTGTTGATAGTGATAAGGTTGACCCTACTGTAGAATCTATTAATAATCTTATTAGTAAATTCGAAATGTTTGAAAAGGAATCTAAGGTTGCAAAGATTGAACTTAGAAAAGTACTAAAATCCTATCAAAAAAAAACATTTAAGAAGACTCGTAAGGTTGACCCAAATAGGCAACCAACAGGATTTGCTAAACCATCTTTAATTTCTGATGAACTTTGTAAGTTTCTAAATAAACCAAATGGCACTATGATGGCTCGTACTGATGTAACTAAGGAAGTTAACAAATATATTAAGGAAAACAATCTCCAAAATCCTGCAAATAAGAAGGAAATTAAGGCAGACTCTACACTAACTAAACTTCTTAATCTTAAGAAGGGTGATGATTTAAATTATTTCAGTCTTCAAAAATTCCTTAAGGATCATTTCCCAAAGGCAGATACTTCTGTTAGTGCTTAAAAATCTAAATCATTAAAATAAATCTCGTGTTTAAAATTACAATTGTACATTTTATTATAAATATCACTAGTTGAAACTGAATTAGGAGGATATTTTTTATGTGGTCGTTTATGTGTTAATGGCATTAAACGATTATATGGATATTTTTTTTTTTTAATTTTACCATCATCATTTTGAAAATACATAATAATTTGAT
>JGI20151J14362_10000649_pt1 | contig 25507 bp, 25 predicted proteins | sample COG_01_FD_14362 | JGI IMG/M metagenome (IMG submission 14362)
TATGGGTATCTTCTGTGATGCTCGTTATCATACTCGTGGTAACTTGAGCCGATAAGATATAACACAGGGATTCTGAAAGCAGCGTTGTTGTGCAGTCCATCCACGTGGAAAGCCTGATACGCTACCTAAGACACCCACTTGAACCTCTGGTTCAAGTTCAACGTCTGAAACGACATTATGGTTGATACCCCCTTTCTTTTTTATTTTTTTTAAATAAATTTTATTAGGCTAGAGTAGTTTTTAGTTCTACATCTCCGTTATAGATTTGATTTCGTCTGAAGACGAGCCACTTCTTTTTGCGTGGCCAAAAAGAACTAACGAAGAAAAAAGCCACCCTTTCAGACTAGGCAAAATAAGCCCAACGTTTTGGCTGTCCCAAGCCTGCAGTGACGACAAGAGGCGCTTGTTAGGCATGCTTCGTTGAACTACGTCAACCACTCTTCTATTATTTTTCTATCGGGCACAGATCCTGAGTGCATCAGTTGGTTATCTACAACGACTGCCGGCGTGCTCATTACATTATGTTTGAGCATGACTTCGGGACTGGACTCCTTGACTATGTGTACTGGAATTCCACAATCATTGGCAACACCCTGGATAAACTCAGCGGTCTTAACGCATTTTGCACACCCACTGCCAAGCACTTTAATTTCTTTCACAAATCCCCCTCATAACACATAGATTATATTTATTAGCCAGCCGATAAGAGTGAATGACATTAGTAATAGTATAAAAATAATAGTAAGTAACTTCCATGTCATTACCTGCTTTAACAAGATGAATTCAGGAAAACTCGCTGCAACAGTACTCATACAAAATGCCAATGTTGTCCCGAGTGGAAGCCCTTTGAGGATTAAACTTTCCATTACCGGAATAACGCCGGTGGCATTTGAATAGAGCGGGATTCCAGCAAGGACTGCTATAGGCACAGACCACCATTGGCCACTACCCAAATTAGCTTCAAACCATGAGTCGGGTACATAGCCGTGTAATGCTGCGCCTAACCCGACACCAACAAAGACCCACTTCCAAACACGATTTAAAATATCGAATAACTCTATTTTAGCGAAATTATGGCGCTCTCTAAATGAAAGCTTAGAATCAATGTTGTGTTCGCTATTAGAAACATTCGCCGTTTGATATGCCTTCAGCGCGAATGGTTGTAAAAGTTGTTCAGCGCGAATAAAGTCAAGGAAAATTCCACCGGCTATACCTACAGCCATTCCAACTGCTACATAAATAATAGTTATTTCCCATCCCACCAAACTCAACAACAGCAATACTGCTACCTCATTAATGAGAGGCGAAGTTAATAGAAATGACATTGTAATGCCGACAGGTATACCTGCTGATGTGAAGCCAAGAAAGACGGGTATGCTGGAGCAGGAACAAAAGGGCGTTATAGCTCCAAAAGTTGACCCCATTAGATAGCCAAAAAATTTATTATTTTTTGCTAAATAATCACGCACCTTCTCAATATTTAGTGATGCGCGAAGAAGTGCAATAACATAAATCATCAAGACCAGTAGGAAAAATATCTTTGTTGTATCTTCTATAAAGAAGTGAAGTGCTCCTCCCAGTTTTGAGTCTGGCACCAAACCAAACAAAGAGTAAGCCAACCAATCTGCTAATTTTGTGAAAATGGAGAACATAAACCCTCGGGTAATTGCCTGACTATACTTTTAAGGGGCACTTTGTCCGCTTTGACTTGTTATATTATGTTTTATCATTCGGCCAGAAGCGGTAGTCAGCGTGATGGTTATGTTGTGCCTAAAGACATAGACACTGTAGATAAAGCCACATTATGCAACCACACCAAATATTCGACCTACGCCTGCTGTTAGTGCCATCGCAAGCGCACCCCAGAAAGTAACTCTGGTGGCACCTACGGTAATTGACGCGCCGCCTGCGCGCGCTGCAATACCACCAAGAAGGGCGAGAAAAACCAGAGAGAACACCGCGACAGCAGGAATAAGTTGGCTACTTGATACAACCCACGCCACCAACAATGGAAGTGCGGCGCCGACTGTAAAGGTGCCTGCCGAAGAGAACGCCGCTTGAGTGGGCTGGGCGCTAACACTCTCCGAAATTCCTATTTCATCTCTGGCATGTGCTCCAAGTGCATCGTGAGCCATTAACTGCTCTGCAACTTGCTTAGCCAGTACTGACTCTAGCCCTCTGCCTTCATATATTTTAGCGAGCTCCTCTTTTTCAAACTCATAGTTTTGTTCTAGCGCTTTTTTCTCAAGTGCGAGATCTGCATTTTCAGTATCTAACTGAGAGCTAACCGAAACGTATTCACCAGCAGCCATAGACATCGCGCCTGCAACTAAACCAGCAACTCCGGCGAGAAGAATACCTTCACGGGCGGCACTCGCAGCTGCAACACCAATAATAAGACTTGCAGTAGATACTATTCCGTCATTTGCACCAAGTACTGCTGCCCGTAACCACCCTACGCGATGTGATCTATGTATTTCGCTATGACTCATAAGATTTCTCGATAATTCTTGTTACAGCTAACAGTCTGTTTATAAGGAAACCCATATGACTATCGCTAGTTTAGCTTTTGTTAAAGTGTCTACTTTGGGTCGGTTGCTGAATATTAACATTTTAACCAATCACTAAAAGCTGACATATCTAATATCACTTTGAATAGATTCTATTTATAGAAAAGAGATGATGTTTAAATCATTCAAACCTACTTCAAATGGGGTAGGCTTTATAAAACCCGTTGTGCTTTGCCGAGGACGTGGGCTGTTATCGGGGCAATTGTGCAGGGCGCAAAATTGAGCGCATTCATTCAGGGACGAATGTATGCGCGACCCGAATAACAGGACGCCGACGAGGGGAGCCTTTAGGCCAAAGCATTCGGGTGCCCTTCTCTTTGGTTACTTAATCTCTTGGGCATGCAAGAGAAAGTAACTCGCCATCAGGTGAAAACCAAACTCAAAAAACATAATGAATTTTAATATTCAACTGGATCCCCGTTGGCACGGAAATCACAAACTAACAACTAAAACTCTAAATCATAATCCGTGATCAACGGAGCATGATCCGAAAATCGTTCATCCTTATAAATCGATACAGATTTAATCTTATCTTTTAAACCCGGTGTCACCACTTGATAATCAATCCGCCATCCAACATTTTTAGCCCATGCCTGTCCGCGATTTGACCACCAAGTGTATTGATCGGGCTCTTGGTTTATCTCACGAAATGAATCGACCATGCCTACCGAGCCAAACAACTCATCCATCCATGCACGTTCTTCTGGTAGAAAACCGGAATTCTTTAAATTACCTTTCCAGTTTTTAAGATCGATCTCTTTATGTGCAATATTCCAGTCTCCGCAAATAATATATTCGCGTTTTTGTCTACGCATCTTTTTTAAAATTGGCGTAAACCGATCGAGAAAATCAAACTTAATTATCTGTCGCTCTTCTTTTGATGATCCTGATGGTAGATACAATGAAATAATACTGAGTTTGCCAAAATCAAATTGCAAAAAACGACCTTCGGTATCAGGCACCGACCAACCGAGTTTATTGATTATTTTATCCGGTTCTTTTTTACTATAGATGGCCGTTCCACTATAACCTTTTTTTTCAGCATCATTAAAACTGGCGTAATAACCTTTAGGCTGCAATATCTCATCAACTAATTGATCAATTTGTGCCTTGGTCTCCTGAATACAGATAACGTCTGCTTGTTGTTTCTGTATCCAGTCAAAAAATCCTTTTCTATGTGCGGCACGGATACCGTTGGTATTAACACTGATAACTTTCACTACTACCCCCTGTTTATTTTGCAATGTATCATACGGCTACATAAAGGCAGTTGGTAGCGTCGAACAGAGACCAACACCTTTTTCGCAAATGAATTTATGAACAAAGGTCGATTAATGGAACAATATCAAAAAGAATTTATCGAGTTTGCTATAGATAAAGAAGTGCTACGATTTGGTGAATTCACACTGAAGTCAGGTCGTGTTAGCCCGTATTTTTTTAATAGCGGCTTATTTAACGATGGCAAGAGTCTGTCTGAGCTGGGTAAATATTATGCCTCTGCTGTAAAACATGCAGCCGTGCAGTTCGATATGATTTATGGCCCAGCCTATAAAGGCATCCCACTGGCATCAACGATGGCAATTGCCTTTCAGGAAGAACATCAAGAGAACTACCCATTTTGTTTTAACAGAAAAGAAGTTAAGGATCATGGTGAAGGCGGCATCACCTTTGGTGCAGATATTAATGGACGTGTATTAATAATCGATGATGTTATATCTGCAGGCACTTCGATTCGAGAATCTAAAGCGCTAATTAGCGCCAAAGGGGCTAGTACTGTAGCTGCCGTAGTCGCAGTTGATCGCCAGGAACGTGGCGAAGGTCCGTTATCTGCCATTCAGGAGGTGGAACAACTACACAATATTCAGGTCATAAGTATTGTCAGTCTAGACAATATTATTACTTTTCTGGCTGAACATGGTGAAATGCCCGAACATCTTGATGCTATAAACAGCTATAAACAGGAATATGGTTCAGTACAAGCATGATCTCAAGTAAGAGGCGTACTATAATCGCAGTTCATGCGAAAAAATTTAAATGTCAGGAGGAATTATGAGAAAACAATTATTTAGCACTATGATCGTCATGTTTGCGCTAAGTGGATTGACTCTCTCTGGGACAGCACAGGCCAGAATGAAGTGTTGGACCAACAATGAAGGCGTAAGAGAATGTGGTAACAGCATTCCACCTGAGTTTGCACAAAAAGAACACCAGGAACTTGGCAAAGGCGGGATTGTCCGGGAAAAAACCGAACGCGCCAAAACAGATGAGGAACTGGCTGAAGCAAGACGCCTGGAAAAAGAACAGGCCGAGCAAGCAAAACTTAACGCTGAAAAGAAAAAGCAAGATCAAATACTTTTAGCAACATTTAGTAATGTCAGCGATATCGAAAGAGCACGTGATGAACGAGTTACTGCCTTGGAAGCAACTATAAAACTGACTCAAGCACGAAATGATAAAATACAGCTTGATCTTGATAAACGTATTCAAACAGCAGCTGATGCTGAGAGGAGTGGCAAAGTTCCACCAGAAGCATTACTAGAAGATATCGAGTCACTAAATCGACAAATTAGTAATAACGATAAATTTATTGAAGGAAAACGTATCGAGCAAGAAGAGATTAAAAGCTCGCATGCAGCAGATATCAAACACTTCAAAGAGTTGAAAGGAATAGAATAACTATCTAAATAAACCAGCTTTCAATGCAACCCACTGATCATCCCAATGTTCAGTGGGTTTTTTTGTGAATGAACTACGCACAAATTGCGACATTTTGCCTTCGGTGTAAGTCAACATTTGATTGGCCGCCGCCTCCAGATTGCTGATTGCTCTTGGTCCCTCACCCAAATTAGCTTCGCGTAAAATCTGTCGTATTTGTGTCTCCAGTCGTTCAAAGAACTGTACGACTCGAGCATGCAAGCGTTCGTTCTCTCCAAGTAACGCATCACCAATCAAAATACGCGTAATACCAGGGTTCCTTTCGGAAAAGCCCAGCATTAATTGAATGATCTTTTCACAACGCACCGTCACATCTGATTCATTACTGATAATTTTGTTAACCAGCCCAAAGACCGACTCTTCTGCAAAATCAATCAAGGCTTCAAACATTTTTGCCTTGCTCGCAAAATGTCGATATAAAGCGGCCTCTGAGACGCCTACTGCACCAGCAAGGCTTGCCGTAGTAATTCGCAAACCCGGGTTTGTTTCCAGTTCGTGAGCCAATACTTCGAGGATCTGTTGACGTCTGTTAGGTTTGGTGTTCGTTGTCATTATGCCCTCATTATTAGATCGCTGCGCGCTTATGTCCGTGAATTAAAGTTCCAACTCCTACATCTGTAAGAATCTCCAACAAAACAGCATGCTCAACACGACCATCAATAATATGTGATGATTTTACACCCGCATGCACTGCGTCTAATGCTGAACGTATTTTGGGTAACATGCCCCCATGTATGACGCCTTTTTGAATTAAGTTATCCACCTCTTCCGCAGACAATCCAGTCAACACATTGCCATCCGCGTCGAGTAATCCTGCTGTATTGGTTAGCATGATCAATTTTTCAGCACCCAGGACTTCCGCCATTTTGCCAGCAACGAGGTCTGCATTAATATTGTATGACTGCCCTGCTTCATCGACGCCTACTGGTGCAATGACCGGAATAAAATCACCTTTTATTAACAAGTCAACAACTGCTGTATCAATACTATCGACCTCACCAACATGACCTATATCAATAATTTCAGGCGCTTCAAGCTCTGGACTGTTTCGTTTACACACCATTTTTTTTGCACGAATAAGTTCGCCGTCCTTACCACTTAAACCAACAGCATTGCCACCATGGCGATTGATTAGATTTACAATCTCTTTATTGACCAAGCCACCTAAAACCATTTCCACTATATCCATGGTCTCGTTATCTGTAACACGCATGCCATCAACAAATTCAGTCTTCTTGCCTAGCTTTTCCAATAGCTTACCTATTTGTGGCCCGCCACCATGAACCAATACCGGGTTCATGCCGACCAGTTTCATCAACACCACATCTCGGGCAAAGCCTGATTTAAGTTGGTCATCAGACATGGCATTGCCACCATATTTGATGACTATCGTTTTGCCGCTGAATCGCTTTATATAAGGCAAAGCCTCTGTTAAAACTTCTGCAATATAAGCCGGGTTTTTATGTGATTCTGACATTGTTTATTATTTAGTAAGCACTAATTCTGAATGTAAAAGGCTGTCGCGTAGCAATACGTTAAAATGGTAAATCAACAGGTATGATTTCTTGAATCGCGGCACGAAACTCTGACTTAATCCGTTCGAGCGCGGCCTCATTCTCTCCTTCAAACCTCAAGATAATATTAGGTGATGTATTCGAAGGTCTGGCTAATCCCCAGCCGTCACTGTACTCAATACGTAGCCCATCAAGATCACTAATCTCTACGCCGGGCACAGCCATTTTTTCAACAAGCTCTTCCATAAAGCCTGCATGTTGATCTTCAGTCAATGCCATTCTTAACTCAGGCGTTGAGACACCTTCGGGTAATTCAGAAAACAATTCGGTTGGCGTTTGTTTGGCGTTAGTAAAAATTTCTATAAAACGCGCAGCAGTATAAAGTGCGTCATCAAAACCATACCAACGTTCTTTAAAAAAGATATGACCGCTGAGTTCGCCTGCCAACGGTGCATCGACTTCCTTCATCTTGTTTTTGATAAAGGAGTGTCCTGTCTTCCACATCATTGGCACACCGCCATTTGATTCAATTATTGATTTAAGATAGCGACTACATTTAACATCAAAGATAATATTAGCGCCTTGATTACGCGATAGAACGTCTTTAGCTAACAGCATAAGCTGACGATCTGGCCAAATAATATTCCCTTCACCATCAACCAGACCCAGTCGATCGCCATCACCATCAAAAGCAAAACCAACATCAGCGCCTTCAGCCTTAACTTTATCAACAAGATCTTTCAGGTTTTCCGGCTGGCTAGGATCAGGATGGTGATTTGGAAACTTACCGTCTATATCACAATAGAGTTCTATAACGTCGTGCCCAATAGCATTCAGTAATTGCGGAGCCAATGTGCCCGCCACACCATTGCCACAATCAACAACAATCTTTAATGAAGAACCTAATGCAACAGGAATATCTTCTGTTATTCGTCGAACATAATCAGCAGAGATATCAGCATGACGAACATCGCCTTGACCAACAGCATGCTCGCCAGAAATAGTACGGTTCTGGATATCCTTTATGTCATCGCCACTAAGTGTATTACCGCCTAACATAATTTTGAGCCCATTATATTCTGCGGCATTATGACTGCCGGTGACCATCACGCCACTACCCGTTTCAAGGTGGTATGTAGCGAAGTAGAGTACTGGTGTTGGTACCATACCAATATCAATCACATCTCTACCCGTGCTTGTTAGACCTTTAATCAACGCCTCACATAATTCTGGGCTTGAATCTCTACCATCTCTAGCAACGACAATACCTTGTTGGCCACGCTCATGCGCCATCGTCCCAATCGCTCTGGCAATCTCATAAACGGCAGCCTCAGTTAATGTCTCACCAACAACGCCACGGATATCATAAGCACGAAAAATTACCGGGGCTATTTGTGGCTGCTCTGGCTCACTTGGCGCGCTTTCTTGTTCTGGCTCAGCAGTGATGTCGAATGTGTCGGCCTGGTCTGTTGTCTCAGATGCTGAGGCTTCTGGCTCGCTTGGAGGCATAACAATCATCGTCGCGTCGTCCGTATTAATCCCTTGAGACAGTGGCTTTAGATTTGTCGTGATTCTATCCGCTTTAGGTAGATGAGGAATCAATTGCTCGACACCGGCATGTGCACCTTCGGCAATAGCACGAACCGCACCCTCATAGGTAAGTAGATCGCCTACATCCTCCGAGGATGAAGATCCTTTTTTAATCACGACAAAATATACGCCTGCGCCAATAAGCAATAATGCAAGAACGATTAATATTATTGGTATAATAGATGAGGAAGCTCCGCCCTCTGACATTATTGGCGAACTACCAGACCAATAAGCAATTATCCAACGCGTATCATTCACACTAACTGTTGTTGCCGCGCCTTGTCTTTGGCTCTCATCACCAATCTTTGCCAAGACCAAAGTCTTTCCAGCGGCACGCTGAGTTAACTCGGCATAGCCATTGTCTAAATCAATGCCATTTAAAAGATCATTGAGCAAACTGACGTTCAGACTCAAGTGCAATAAACCAATCAACTCAAACGCATTGTTGACGACGCGCTCAATCATGACGACATGCTGGTTGATAGCACCGAACAAATGAACTTCCGTATTTATCTGGCTGGTTGTCTCTGCCTTGTTAAGCATATCTAACGAGGCGTAACTTAGCGGCGGCACCTCGGAATCATCTTGCGAATATGAACCTGGGTTTAAATAACGTAGCTTTAAAGCTTGATCGAATAACGGTTCTTTTTCTGCTGCGACAGCTCTTAAGGTCGCAGCATCGGCATCTTGTTGAAATAATTCAATTGTTTGTGCATCCTTTGCCAAAGCAGAAAGCTTCTCTTTTAACTGCCCCAGGTTTTGTTGAACATTTGTTGCAATATTTCTTGCCGCAACATCTCTCGCTTGAAGTTCTTCTTTTTCAGAACTGGCAGACAGACTTGAGAACATTTTCCAAGCGCCGCCAGCCACAAGAAAAAACACCAGAACGCATACAGAGATAATCACTGCCTTTCTGACAGTGCGTCGACTAAACCGACGATTAGTAACCGGACCATCAACCATTAATCTTCTCCCCTAAATCCTGCGACACGCCTGTGTGACCAAAACCACCGTCACCTCTCATTGTCTCTGTAAATGAATCAACAAATTCAAAATCTGCTTGTACGACTGGTACTATAACCATTTGTGCAATCCGATCACCGGGGTTTATAGTGAATTCTGTATCGCCTCTATTCCAGCACGAAACAAAAATCTCTCCCTGATAATCTGAATCGATTAAACCCGTCAGATTTCCAAGAACAATACCATGTTTATGGCCTAGCCCGGAGCGCGGTAACAATACTGCTGCATAGCCGTTATCCGCAATATGAATAGCAAAACCAGCAGGGATTAACACTGTTTCCCCGGCGCCTATTTGCAAGGCAACATCTAAACACGCACACAGGTCGAGGCCGGCAGAGCCTGCTGTAGCATATCCCGGCATAGGAAAGTCACTACCTAGGCGTTTATCAATGAGTTTTATTAATATTTTTTTCATTATATTGATCAGCAATAAGAGTTATCAATGTTCTCGCAAGTCTGATTTTCGGTGCTTTTTGTAATTGTTTATGTTCTGCACCCCAAAATACCGTCAAAGCATTCATCTCCGAATCAAAACCGAGGTCTTCCCCCACTTGGTTCGCCGCAATCATATCAAGTTTTTTGGTGCGCAATTTTGTTTGGGCATTTAATTCCAGGTTTTCTGTCTCCGCAGCAAAACCCACTGTAAATGGCGGACTATTTAAGGCGGCTACTTCTGCAAGAATATCAGGATTTTTCTGCAGACTTAATTCATATGAATCGCTGGATTTTTTTATTTTTTGCTCCGCGATAGTTCGTAAGCTGTAATCTGCTACTGCAGCAGCCGAGACAAATATATCCGTACTACTCATTTTTTGCATTACAGCGCTATACATTTCTGCAGCCGATGTCACATTTATCAATTCGGCGCGATCTGGCGCTGACAAATTAACCGGGCCGGAAATAAGAGAGACCTCTGCACCTGCCTCAATTCCCGCCATGGCAACCGCATAACCCATTCGTCCGGAACTACGATTGCTAATATAACGCACGGGATCAATAGCCTCTCTTGTCGGCCCCGCAGTAACCAACAGCCGAGACCCACTCAAAATATTTGTTTCAAATGATTTCGCAGCAAGAGATGCTATTTCTTCCGGCTCTAACATCCGCCCGGGTCCAGTCTCACCACACGCTTGATCACCTTCTGCAGGACCAATTACAGAGATTCCTCTCTCCTCTATTGTTCCCAGATTCTCCTGTGTCGCTGAATTTAGCCACATTTGTTGATTCATGGCTGGAGCGAGCATCACCGGACTACCTGTAGCCAGACATAAAGTGCTTAAGAGGTCTTCTGCAAAGCCATTCGCATACCTGGCTATAAAATTGGCGCTGGCAGGAGCGATTAAAACTAAATCTGCCCACCTGGCCAAATCAATATGACCCATTGCTGATTCAGCCTCCAAATCCAGTAATTCTGTATGCACTGGCTTGCCTGATAAAGCCTGCATGGTTAATGGCGTAATAAATTCACAGGCATTTCGTGTCATGACGACACGCACTTCTGCACCATGTTGGCGCAATATTCGTAATAGCAAAGCTGCCTTATAGGCTGCGATACCACCTGTGACGCCTAATAAGATTCGTTTTCCAGTTAATTGATACATATATTTTTGATTTTACATTATTATTGTTTCAAGTGGCGTACAGATTAAGCATGTACTCACACACCATAGACACATTATAAATAACAAGGAGCGTTATGATGTCGATTTCTAGCTGGCCGATCAATGAAAGACCCCGAGAAAAACTATTAGAAAAAGGGCCTACTGCTCTGTCGGATGCCGAGATTCTATCCATTTTCCTCAGAACGGGACGCGAAGGTCTATCTGCTCTGGATCTTGCACGAGAGCTCTTAGACAAACACCAGGGACTGCGACGACTCATCGATACCGATCAGAAAGAACTTTTTGAAACAAAAGGCTTCGGCGCTGTTAAATACGTGCAAATAATAGCCGCATTAGAGCTAGGCCGGCGTTACTTGCAAGCAGAATTAGAATCCGGTGATGCCTTTACCAGCCCGGAACAAACACGAGATTTTCTGATATTGAAGCTCCGCGCCTATCCCTATGAGGTATTTGCCTGCCTTTACCTTGATAACCGACACCGATTACTGAGTTTCAATGAGCTTTTCCGGGGAACCATTGATAGCGCTCAAGTCCATGCTCGAGAGGTCGTCCGCTCAGCCTTGAAATACAATGCGGCAGCGGTGATTTTGGCTCATAATCACCCGTCTGGCGAAGCAGAACCCAGTCAATCGGATATTAACTTAACCCAACAGCTAAAGAAGGCACTGGATTTGGTTGATGTCCGGGTGCTGGATCATCTGATTATTGGTAATGGTGCTGCGAGTTCATTTGCCGAACGCGGCCTGCTATAAAACAATTTAGTGATCGAATAGCAACCAAACGCTTGGATTCGGGATTTAATACATGTACAATCCGCGCTCTTTTTTTATTGTGAATGACGAGAAAAACCATGTCACGAGTATGTGAAGTAACGGGCAAAGCCCCAATGGTCGGGAATAACGTTTCCCATGCCAATAACAAGACGAAACGTCGTTTTCTGCCAAACTTGCAGTCACGTCGATTTTGGATAGAAAGCGAAAGTCGCTGGGTCAGATTACGTGTCAGCAAAAAAGGCTTACGTATTATAGACAAGAAAGGCATCGAAGAAGTCCTGGCTGATATAAAAGCCCGTAACAAAGCAGCCGCCTGAGGGAAATAATTATGCGCGATAAAATAAAACTCGTCTCATCTGCAGAAACTGGTCACTACTACACAACGACCAAGAACAAACGCACCATGCCAGACAAGATGGAAATTAAGAAATACGACCCGGTTGTCCGGAAACATGTGATCTATAAAGAAGCCAAGATTAAATAAAAAAACCCGCTTAGAGCGGGTTTTTTTATGTTCATGGATAACTGTATGTCTCGTGAGGACAGGAGTCCGAAGAGGCGATTTATTATTAAATTCAAGCTGGAATGGGCTGCAAAGTATAAGCGCGTATATTCCTCGAAAACTCTTCCAACGCCTCTATCCCTGTTGCTTCTGCCTGACGACACCATTCCTGTAGGTTTTGCACCAGAGATTCACGCGTTGCGGTCTTCTCTAACCAAATTTCTTGCAAACGCAGCTTAAATTCATAAACCTCATTTAGTGTGTCGCTATGGGCAAGAATACTCTCTAAACGCTGGCGCGCTTTTGAATCAAGCAGGCTATCCGCTCGGCTCATCAGCTTCTTACCTCGGCGTAATAACTTCTTCCCTGTCACATTGGCCTTACGCAGTTCATCTTTATAGACATCGCCTATTACTTCATGTGCATAATCCGACATTACATGCCATCGATTAGAAATAACCGCACTAACAGTATCATAATCAATCAACGGGTTTTCATTGTTAAGCCGTGGCTTCGGCGCAAGCTTCTTTACCTTTGCCAATCCCGCCAATTTTAGCATTCGAATATATTGCCAGCCAAGATCAAACTCCCAGCGTTTATTAGAAAACTTTGCCGAGCTGGCAAAGGCATGGTGGTTATTATGCAGCTCTTCGCCGCCGATAAAGACACCCAAAGGGATAATATTGGTTGATGCATCAGCAGACTCAAAATTTCTGTAACCGTACCAATGACCAACACCATTGATCACTCCCGCCGCAAAAAAGGGAATCCAGATCATCTGGATTGCCCATATAGAGACGCCTAACACACCAAACAATGAGAAATTGATGAAAAGCAAACACACGACACCGAGAAAGGTAAATTTGCTATACAGATTGCGCTCTATCCAATCATCCGGGGTCTCATGCCCATATCTATCCAGAGTCCCATGCTTCTTTGTCTCGCGACGATATAGCTCGACCCCATCCCACAGGACTTTATTAATACCATGGATTACCGGGCTATGAGGATCATCTTCAGTATCTACCTTCGCATGATGTTTACGATGTACTGCAACCCACTCTTTTGTCCCCATAGCTGTCGTTAACCACAACCAAAAACGAAAAAAATGGCTTATCAGTGGATGTAATTCCAAGGCATGATGCGCTTGGTAGCGATGCAGATAAATCGTTACAGAGGCGATTGTAATATGTGTCACACCAAGCACTATCAGGATGTAACCCCACCAGGGCAAGCTAATCAAGCCGTTAAACATATCTCATTACCTCATCTTATTATTTAGAATAATCTCAAAATCATTTACTTTTATACTCACTAACAATCCTAGTGTAGCTGACAAACCCATCCTTATCGTTATTTAGTCTAGTAGTAATCATTTTCGATCCGCCCCCTGACAGATACATTTCGGAAAGATGCTTGCAAGTTATGACGTAATAAGAATAATAGCTGCGCAATGGAGAGTGAAATACTTATATCAGTTCAAGAGCTTTCACGCTTTTATGGTCAACAAAAAGCCATAGAGAATGTCAGCTTTAATGTTCACCGTGGCGAAATCCTTGGGTTTCTGGGCCCCAACGGTGCTGGCAAGTCAACCACGATGCAAATAATATGCGGCGTCCTCGCTGCCAACCATGGTTCCGTTAGTATTGCCGGGCATGATATTCATGAAGCGCCGCGGCTAGCAAAAAAGCATATCGGATTTTTACCAGAACAACCGCCTCTGTATAACGACCTGACCGTCAATGAATATTTAGATTATGCGGCAAAACTTCGCGGCATAAAAAAAGAGGACTTAACCGAGTCAATTAATTTAAGTAAAGAACGCTGTGGCCTGGAAAATGTTGGCTCACGCCTGATCCAAAACCTGTCCAAGGGCTATAAACAGCGAGTCGGCATTGCTCAGGCGATTATCCATTCACCTTCGGTTATCATCCTTGACGAACCTACTTCCGGGCTAGACCCCATTCAGATTCGCGAAATAAGAGAATTGATGCGCGAATTGGGCGAAGATCATAGCGTTATACTCTCCACGCATATACTTTCGGAAATACAGAGTCTCTGCGATCGAGTGTTGATCATAAACCAGGGCCATATAGTTTTAGATCAACCACTGGATCAATTAGAAAATAGTTCTGACAAACCAGACAGCATTGAGATTAGCTTACGCAATCCACCCGCGCTGGAATCATTGCTTGGCATCGAAGGTGTTGCCTCTGTTGAAAGCATCAACGATGACACTTTACGCATTAACCTTAATTCTGAATCAAACGTGATTGATGCCATTGTAGAAAAAGCGGCGTCAGATAACTGGGGTTTATTCAAACTTAACCCAGGAGATACCACGCTTGAAGCGATATTTATGCGACTGACACATGGCGATAATGAACAGCCAGAAAAAGAAGATGATGCAGCATGATCAATAATATAAGTTTAATCGCTGCCAATGAATTACGGCGCCTGTTTAAATCACCATTGGCTTGGATCATTCTCTCAGTAGTACAGTTTCTAATCGCGATCTTCTTTTATTTATTACTATCGCAATACATGCAACCATCCGCATCCGCATCAGGCTTAACCGATGTCGTTGTCTCCGGCATGTATCAAATTTCCGGCGTTGTTATGTTGCTGGTTTCTCCATTGTTAACCATGCGCTTAATTACCGAAGAACGTCGACTAGGCACGATTAAATTACTAATTTCCTCACCCATAAGCATTACTGAATTGGTGCTCGGCAAGTATGTTGGAATAACCCTATTCTATTGTTTGATGTTATTCATGATCAGTTTAATGCCGGCATCACTAATGTTCGGCACACAACTCGATCTGGGACAAATCGCATCCGGTTTAATAGGCGTGTTGTTATTAATGTCCGCGTTTGCATCAATTGGTTTATTTATTTCATCATTAACAAACTCACCAACTATTGCGGCTATAAGTACCTTTGGTGTTTTGTTTTTATTTTGGATAATAAACATCGCCGGGACTAATGCCTCGGAAGGGATGGCAGAAGTTTTTGCCTATATGTCGCTACTCAAGCACTACACCAGTTTATTAACCGGCGTTTTCAATTCAACTGATGTCTTGTTTTATATTATTGTTTCCGCCTTTTTTATCATCCTGAGCATCTGGCGTCTGGATGCGGAACGGACCTATGGTTAATTTAAGATGTTTGTAACCTCTAAAACAAGACTCCAAAACCGCCTCAATAGTATTGTTATGTTCTGTTTATTGAGCATAAGCGTAGGACTGTTGGCATGGTTGAGTCATAAACACTCAATAGAATATGACTGGACTGCTAACGGCCGACACACTCTGTCTGAAGCAAGTCGGGATCTATTGGCACAAATGCCGGATAAGATTGAGATCACATCTTATGCAAGAGAAAACTCACAACTGCGTGACGCAATTAGAAAATTCGTTGGAAAATATCAACGTCATAAACCAGACATCGTATTGCGTTTTGTTAACCCGGATGCGGTTCCCGATGAAGTGCGCAATCTTGGTATTAGTATTGATGGCGAGATTATTGTTCGTTATCAAGATCGAAGTGAACATGTCAAGTCTGATAAAGAACAAGTCTTTACTAATGCCCTGCAACGACTAGCACGCAATCAGGAACGATGGATCGCCTTTGTTGAAGGTCATGGTGAACGTAACGCCTTGGGTGATGCGAACCATGATATGGGAGATTGGGTTAAGCAATTATTTAATCAAGGCTATCGCGTACAACCAATCAACCTTAGTGAAACACAGGCAATTCCCGATAACACGGGTATTTTGGTCATCGCCGGGCCACGCATTGATTATCTTCCCGGCGAAGTGGAGATCATCATTAATTATATTAATGACGGTGGTAATTTATTGTGGCTACAAGATCCTGGTCCTCTTTATAAGCTCGACGCATTAGCGGAAGGTCTTGCGCTAAAGTTTTATGAAGGCGCTATAATTGATTATGCTGGGCAATTGATCGGCATCAATGACCCTTCTATTTCGCTGGTTACTAAAACTTTATATTCACCCCATGCACTGACAGAAGGCTTTGAATTCACAACTTTATTCCCTATGGCAGGCGCTATAGAGTTGTTAGAGACCGACATTTGGACAGCTAAGCCAATTTTAACTACGGGCGATCATACCTGGAACGAAACAGGCAAATTGGAAGGCGGCGTTGAGTTTAATGAAGGCAGCGACAAACAGGGACCTTTAACTATTGGCATAAGCCTGGAACGCGAACTTGAATCGCAACAAGGTGAAGAACTGGTTACCAAACAACAACGAGTTGTTGTTACTGGCGATGGTGATTTTCTTTCTAACACCTATCTTGCTAACAGCGGCAATAATGAACTCGGCACACGAATAATAAACTGGTTAAGTAGTGACGATGAATTTATAGCTATCCCACCAAAGATATCAAACGACACACAATTAAATGTTTCGCCCACCGTGCTCGGCATTATCGGCATTGGATTTTTGTTTATACTACCTGCAGCATTGATCGCTATTGGCATAGCCATTGGTCTACGGCGAAAAAAGCAATAACGTGGGCAAACGACTTTGGATTAACTTAGGCCTGCTTGTCTTTATTGTTTTATTGTCTGCCGTTCTTTTCATGCCAGAAGACAAGGCCAATCAAGTTCGACCCCGACTAACGACAATAGAACAAGAAGATATCGTCAAGATAGAAGTACTAAGAAAAAATCTCGACAACTTTGAATTTAGTAAACAAGGTGAAGCCTGGTATATGCTTTCGCCGTTAAAGTTTCTCGCTAACAACTCACGCATCAATGCAATGCTACATCTTTTAAAGGCAGAGTCCCACGGCAAGTTAAGCCCAGATGAAGTTGATTTAGCACGCTTTCATCTAATTGATCCAATAATCACCTTAAAACTTGATGATCATGTTTTTCAATTTGGAAATACTGACGCCATCGATCAACGCCGCTATGTTTTATTTGATGGAAAAATACATTTAGTAAATGACTCGCTTTATGCGCAGCTAACGACAAACGCAGCGTTCTTTGCAGACCCTAAAATATTACCGCTTGATGTAGATATTAACGCAATACAGTTCCCGGATAACAAAATTGAGCTCATTGGTGATGATTGGCAAACACGAAAATTGATGGACATAAAGCCGGAGCAATTAAAACGAATTGTATTTGCCTGGAAGAATGCCGTTGCAATATCAGTAAGCAAATATGAAACGCCTGAGACAGAACTACCGATAGTCGTTTCTTCTTCGAGCGGAATCACTATCAGATTTATTGTTGTATCAACCGAGCCACATTTGATACTTGGCAGAAAAGATGTCGGCGTTCAATATCACCTCGGCAGTGATGAAGCAGATAAATTATTATTAAAAGAAAATACCGCAACAACTATGGAAAAACAGCAACAATAAACTCACCAGGTTAACCATTTCAAAACAAACGGATTATTTCTCCTGACAAAAACTCGCCTTAGTTCATCGCCCAGCAATATAAAAATTGCAAACGGGACACTGAGCATTAGGTGCCATGCTTCTAAAGGTGCTGTATTAAAAAACACATTACACCAGGGCACATAACTTATCAGACCGAGTAAGACTAACTCTGTAAAAATACCAAGCAACACTAAACGATTTTTCAAAAAACCAACTGTTATTAAACTTTGGCGTCGAGTACGACAAATAATGACGTCGGAAACCTGACAAATAATAATAGACGCAAAGAATGCCGTAATAGCTGTTTGATAGATGGGATCATTAACCGCCAGATCCTGACCCCATTGCCAGCCATTAGAATAGAGCACCACAAAATAACTAAAAAAACCTGCTGTTGCTTGTATCATCCCGACAACGCCATAACTCATAAAAAGCAGATTTCGGGTTAATAATCTTTCGTTTCTTGATCGTGGTGGTTTTTTCATCACGTCTGTTTCCGGGCGTTCAGCACCCAGACCTAGCGCTGGCAACAAGTCTGTTCCAAGATCAATAGCTAGGATCAAAATAACGGTCAATGGCAATGGAATATCAAGCATTACATAAGCTATAAAGGGGGTAATCTGTGGAATATTACTCGTTAAAATATAGGCAATGAATTTTTTAATGTTTTCAAAAATAGTTCGTCCTTCTTCTATCGCCGAGACAATGGTTGCAAAATTATCATCCATCAAAACCATGTCACTCGCCTCTTTGGCAACATCAGTCCCGATGATCCCCATCGCTACGCCCATATCAGCATTTTTCAAAGCCGGGGCATCATTAACACCATCGCCGGTAACCGTGACAATTTCTTTCTTGGCTTGTAAAGCCCTGACTATCTGTAATTTTTGCTCTGGCGATATGCGGGCAAAGATCAATTCTTTCTCATCTAAGACCTTACTCAGACTTGTCGCATCCATTTCTGCAAGTTCATGACCTTGTATTACCTGTCCATCACCGGTAAATAACCCAATATCACGCCCTATAGTTTCGGCAGTTGGCCCATAATCTCCGGTCATCATAAATACCCGGATACCCGCTGTACGGCATTTAGCTAGAGCGTCACGAACTTCTGGACGGGGCGGATCCAGCATGCCAACAATACAAACAAACAAAAACCCGCCTTCAACAATCTCATCATTATTTGTTTCTCGATAAGCAACTGCGAGACCACGCTCACCTTTAGCTGCAAGATTATTATATTTATTTAGCAATTCTTGCCGGAGGTCATTATCAAGCTTGTGTACATTGTCTCCTTCTAAAACCCGATCACACATAGCCAGAACCACTTCCGGAGCTCCCTTTAGATATGCCTGATTATTTTCCAACAGCGGATCGTGATTAATTGTAATCATATATCTTGTAGAGGATTCAAACGGTTTTTCAGTGACTCGCCTCTGTTCCTGAAGCCCGGTAATTAATTGATGCTTGTTCGCAAATAACAAGAGAGCCCCTTCTGTCGACTCGCCAATATAGCCGCCATTGGCTAATTTCGCGTTATTACAGAGGTTCATTATTTTGCATGCAAGACTAAAACTCGGGTGTGCTGTATCGATCTGTTCTGCTTGATATTCTTCATCAAAAAAAATCAACGTGTTCACACTAATCTTATTTTGAGTGAGTGTTCCTGTCTTATCAGTGCAGATAACGGTTGAACTGCCCAATGTTTCCACGCTTTCCAGATTCTTTATCAGCGCATTTTTACGCGCCATGCGTTTGCTTGCCATTGCCAGTGCCAAAGTAACCGTTGGCAATAAACCTTCTGGCACATTGGCTACAATAATGCCGATGGCGAAGATCAAACTGCTTATCGATCCTTTACCTATAATAATACTGACAATAAAAAACAGAACGCCAAGAAAGATTGCGATTGAACTGATAATGCGAATAAAATATTTCAGTTCTTTACCTATCGGTGTTTCAACTACAGAGGTCTCTTTCGTGAGTTGAACAATCTTGCCAAACTGCGTATCCATCCCCGTTGCACATATCAATATCAGGCCAACACCACTTTCAACCAAGGAGCCTGAAAACACCATATTATGGCTTTCCAGTAAATTATCTGCATGATGATGGCTATCCAATAGCACCGCTTCACTCTCGCCCGTCAAGCTACTTTGATTTACGCGCAATAAATGATCTTCGAGTAAGCGTCCGTCAGCCGGGACACGATCGCCCTCACCTAAACGAACAATATCACCGGGGACGATCATGCTTGCCTCTATCTCAACCTCAACCCCATCTCGAAAAACACGCACCATGGTCGGCATCATTTTGCGAAAGCTTTCCATGATTTTTTCACTTTGATGCTCTTGTATATAGGTAAACGTTGCATTCAAAATAGTAACGCCGAACAAAGCAATGGCGATATAAAGATTCCCCAAGCCAGGGTCAAGCTGTTCAGCTAACAAGGCTAGACCACTACCCACAATCAGTAATAATGCAAAGAAATTCTTGAATTGATATAAAAATTTAATTATCTCGGGGACATCCTGTTTTACGCGTAATTCATTTGTTCCATATTTTTTTAATCGTTTTTGAGCGCTTTCAGAAGATAAGCCATTGCCATCGACCTCATAATGACTATAGAGGTCATTAACTGAACATTGATGGTACTGCAGATTATTTTTTATTATTGGAGTGTCCATACTAATGCTATTCTAACCTGACTTAATGACACTTCAAATGCGTTGAATCAATAAAGTAAAAGATCATGCCTGAACTACCCGAAGTTGAAACGACACGTAAAGGTATTGCGCCTTTCGTTGTCGGTGAGACTGTAAAAGATATCATCATCCGCGAGCGCCAATTACGTTGGCCGATACCGGTAAGCTTGAAGCGATCATTAAAAAACCAAGTCATTAGAAAGCTGCATCGCCGCGCAAAATATTTACTCTTTTATACTGAAAATGGGTGCATGATATTACACCTTGGCATGTCTGGCAGTTTAAGAGTCATTAAGGATAGTCAAGCCCCTGAAAAACATGATCACGTCGATATTATTTTTGAGTCCGGGCAGACGCTGCGTTTTAGAGACCCAAGAAAGTTTGGTTCAATACTCTGGACTAAAGATGACCCAATGGAGCATAAGCTGATCAGTCATCTAGGCCCCGAGCCATTAAGCGATATATTTCAGGCTGATTACTTATATGCCCGATCGAGAAAACGAACTAAGGCTATTAAAACATTTATAATGGATAGTTGTATCGTTGTTGGCGTAGGCAACATCTATGCAAGTGAAGCCCTCTTTCATGCAGGTATTAAACCAACACAGAAAGCGGGGAAAATTTCAAAGGCAAGATATGAAAAACTCGTTGTTGAAATAAAGAATGTCTTGTCACATGCCATTAAAAAAGGCGGCACTACTTTGCGCGACTTTATCAACGGCGAAGGCAAGCCAGGTTATTTTAAAAATGAATTACAAGTTTACGATAGAGCAGGAGATCCCTGTAATTGTTGTAAGACGCCTATTAAAGTAATTCGCCTGGGACAACGTTCAACATTTTATTGCACAAAGTGCCAACACTGAATGTTTAAAATAATAATATATTTTTTACTCAACAGTATTTGTTTATCATTTCCATTAATTGCAGCTGCACAAGATAAAAATGAAAATGACAAACTATCCTGCACAGCCAGGCATTTAGATACTGAGAAAGAGGTTGAAGTTAAAATTGTTTCGAGCATTCCCGGGAAGAAAATTGCGACAGCCCAATGGCCACTGGGCTACCCCACTATCGCTATAGACAATAGCGCGTTCGCTAAACTGCCTAAAAATGCAAAACATTTTATATACTATCATGAGTGTGCTCATTTGAAGCTCATGAGCAATAATGAGCATGAGGTTGATTGTGAAAGTATCAATTTACTTGTTACGAGAAGCCATTACTCTGAGATGCAGGTAAGAAAACTGGTTCAAGCTTTAAAACAGGAATTTGGCTGGAGTAAACGCTGGAGCAATTTGCTTGATTGTAAAAATACCGGTTAAATTAAACTTACTGGAAATATTTATGTCTACTGGAGTTGGGCAAATTCTTCGCATTTTGTACAATTTGCGAAAAATAACGGACAACGTGACTTCAATTATAAAAAGAAGATAAATTATGATAAATCAACGCACTATTACATCATCGCTACTCAATATGAGTAATTTAAGTATATTTATTCTTGTAGTAACACTGCTTTTCCTTCCTATCGTAAATGCTTTCGCTGTAGCCCTGACTCTAGACCAACATGACGACCTGGATTCATTGACTATATTGGGCTTATTGGCCGCCGCTGAAGCAGACATTGAGGCGGGGCGCCACATCGAGCCTGTCGGAAAAAATGCCTATGAGAAGGTAAAAAAAATACTGGAAGAAGACGAAAATAACCTCGGGGCGGCCCGAATTTTGGCCAAAATCTTAAAAATAAATATTGAAGGATTACAGACATCGCTTAACGTCGGAGATTCTATAGGAGCAAAAGAATATCTAAAAATAATACGAAAGATTAATCCAGAGGCCATAGCAATATCTGATGCTGAGAAAAGGCTTGATGATGACCTGAGTGCAATCCACGAGGAAGTGGGCAAAACGGAACAACACAATTTAGCTGGCGACATGGTAAAAATTCCTGGCGGATCCTACCTAATGGGCACCTTAGAAGGCAGAAAAGATGAAAAGCCACAACATATTGTTACCGTCTCATCTTTTGAAATCGGAAAATACGAGGTTACTGTCGGCCAATTCAAAAAATTCATCGAGGCAACAGGATATCTTACCGATGCAGAGACAAATGCCGGAATACATAAAGGTTGTTTTGGCGACGGAGGCGGTGTTGATTTTGGCCAGAAAGAAGGGTTGACCTGGCGCAATCCTAGTTACGCTCAGTCAGACGATCACCCTGTGGTCTGTGTCAGTTTGAACGATGCACATGCCTATATTGATTGGCTAAATAAGGAAACCGGCAGTAACTACAGTTTACCTTCAGAAGCACAGTGGGAGTATGCCGCACGTTCTGGTAGCACGACTGATTATCATTTTGGCAACTCAAAATCAGACCTATGCCTTTATGCCAATGTCTATGATGAAGTTGCTAAAGACGTCAATCATTATGGCTGGAGGAATGCACCCTGTAGCGATGGCGAAGCAAAATCATCCAAAGTAGGACAATATAAAGCAAGCCCTTTTGGTCTGCATGACATGCACGGCAACGTCTGGGAGTGGGCGGAGGACTGTTGGAAAGCTGGTTACCATGATGCCCCTAGCAATGGCTCAGTATATAAAGATAACGAATGCGAATATCGCGTAACGCGCGGTGGCTCCTGGTACAATATTCCGTTGGGAGTTCGTTCAGCAAACCGCTATTGGTACGAACCGACCTATCGTAGCTTTAATCTGGGATTTCGTCTGTTCAGAGATACGAGTATGGTTGTAACTCTAAATACGCAGCAAAATTAAGGATAATAAAAAACTTCAGCGCTACCTTCTCCACGAGGATCGCTAGCAGCAAAAAACAAACCTTTCTTTTTCCAGATCATAATTGCCTGCATATTGCCATAGCGACGGTTTTTTTCTTTAAGCACATGGCCTTTATCTTTAAGCGCGGTTTGTTCAAGATCACTTAAACCGCCCTGTTCGTATTGCACTTGGTCAGGAAGGTATTGATGATGATAGCGCGGTAAACTCACCCACGATTTAGGTGCATTTCCTTCTGCAAAATCCAACACACCCAACAACACCATACTAATAATACGACTACCACCTGGCGTACCTAGCACAGCAATTCGATCGTCTGTTTCAAGAAAGGTTGGTGTCATACTGGACAATGGACGTTTACCTGGGGCAATGGCATTGGCATGATCGCCGACTAATCCATAGGCATTAGCCGTTAGTGGCTTCACAGAAAAGTCATCCATCTCATTATTCAGAAGTACGCCGGTGCCTTTAGCAACAAACCCGGATCCAAATGGCAGGTTAATGCTTAAGGTTGCAGAGACTCGATTTCCTTCAGGATCAACGACTGAAAAGTGTGTCGTATCAGTGCCTATCTGATCTATTGTTGCAATATTACTAAGTTCGCTACTAGGAGTTGCACGTTCTGAATTAATTGTTAAGGCTAGACCTCCCGCATAATTTTTATCTAACAAACGATCGACAGGAATATCAATAAAATCAGGATCACCTAAGTAGGCTGCGCGATCGCGATAAGAACGGCGCATAGCTTCTATAACAATATGTTTACGTGTTATCGAATCAAGCTTTTCTAAATTAAATTGCTCCAGTATATTCAGCGCTTGCCCCATAACAATGCCGCCAGAAGAAGGTGGTGACGCAGAAGTAACCTTGATCCCATTGTAATTTACTACGATCGGTTCTCGTTCAATGATCTGATACTTCTCCAGATCACCCGGCTCCCAAATGCCACCATTCTCTCTAACACTGGAAACCAACTGCTTAGCAACAGGGCCTTGATAAAACCCCTTACGACCGTTGTTTGCTAACGTAATTAGCGTATTCGCCAAATCTTTTTGAACAATCAACGCGCCTATAGCAGGGACGTCATATTTATTGAGAAATATTTGTGCCGCATCAGGATACTGCTTTATGACCTCTTTCCTGTAGCCCATCAATTTCTGATAACGCTCCGTTACAGCAAAACCTTCTTGTGCTTGTTTGATTGCTGGCGCAAGAACTTGTTTTAACGACAAACGACCATAGTTTTTCACAAGATGTTCTATGCCTGCAGGAACGCCGGGTATGCCTGCAGCCATAGGGCCGTTCAATGACAGTCCCTTAACAACATTTCCCGCTTTATCCAGATACATATCATGGGTACTGCGCATAGGCGCCTTCTCTCGCCCATCGATCATGGTCTGCTTCTTATCAGATGATCGATGCACCAACCAAAAGGCACCTCCACCTAAGCCAGAACTATAGGGCTCAACAACAGCTAATGATGCTGTTATCGCAGCAGCCGCATCAAAGGCATTGCCGCCTTGTCTTAATATATCAATGCCAGCTTGTGTTGCTAAGGGATGCGCGCTTGCAATCGCAGCTTGCTTTGGTTCTGCAAAGACATAAGAAGAAGTAAAAATTAATACGCAGAGAAATGAAGACAGTGTCTTAATTTTTTTTATCATGGTGATATTTTAAAAAATCAGGAAAATTTATCTTTTAGTGCGGCAACTACGATTGGGTCAACAAATATACCAACATCCCCATCCAGAGACGCTATCTCTCGCACCAAACTTGATGTTGTACAAGCTAGATTTTCTGCTGGGGTTAAAAACACAGTTTCAATATCAGGGTTTAATTGTCTATTCATGCCTGCCATCTGAAACTCATAATCGAAATCGGATACGGCGCGTATACCTCGTACAATAACACTCGCATTTTTTTCACGCGCAAGATCCGTCGCCAAAGCCCGGAATGGAATCACTTCAATATTATTTATGCCCGCTAAGACTTTCCTTGCTAATTCAACACGCTTGTCAATGGTGAACAGTGTTTTCTTACTCGTCGTGTCAGCAACAGCAATGATGACATTATCAAACAAATTAGCCGCACGCCGGGTGATGTCTGCATGCCCTTTTGTGATTGGATCAAATGTGCCTGGATAAATTGCCGTTACCATTTCAGTTCCCCATTAAACATACGCGGATTCAACTCACAAGTGCAACAGATGGGTTGATGCCTAAAAATACCTGATTAGGTGTTTTAATACCAAGACATTTTCTGGGTCGATTGTTTAATT